>Ga0209629_10000174_pt1 | contig 31460 bp, 23 predicted proteins | sample TergutCu122P5_FD_187286 | JGI IMG/M metagenome (GOLD analysis project Ga0209629, IMG submission 187286) | Cubitermes ugandensis P5 segment gut microbial communities from Kakamega Forest, Kenya - Cu122 P5 (SPAdes) (version 2) | ecosystem: Host-associated > Arthropoda: Insects > Digestive system...
ACAGCGGCATTGAGAATTTTACCCAATGGACTTCTCAATGATTTTGACGCTTTCGGACTGTTTTTTGAATCAATGGCAATACGCGATTTACGTATTTACGCTGATGTACTTGACGGAAAAGTTTATCATTTTCGCGATTCGTCAGGTTTGGAAATAGATGCTATTGTAGAACTGCCAAACGAAACCTGGGCTGCATTTGAAATAAAACTCGGCTCAACAAAATCCATAGATGAAGCCGCTGATAATCTACATAAACTGCTAACGCGCTTAACGCCAGAAAAAGCGGCTCAATGCGCTTCGCTCAATGTTTTGATTGCCGGCGTTTCGTCATACGCAAGGACAGACAATGTTAATGTTGTTTCATTAGGTCATCTATTTGTCTAAGTATAGATGCAATCGCCGCCGCGAGGATAGTAAAATTTATTGGCGGGGAGGATTTTCATTGAGGCAACCCAAAGCTTCGCATGCTCGGATATGCTGTGTATTCCATATAAGGGCTTCCGTTTGCAATGACGGGGTAAAAAAGTAACAAAATGATAGTTTGAGAGGTGCAATTTATATACGACCATGGTACGGCTTTGGTACGGCTTTGGTACGACCGATGTCATGTAAAGGAAAAAGGGGTAAAAATGGAGGGAAATGGATAGTTTAGGTTGCAAAATGACAGATTCCCCTATAAATCCTCAAATCCCCAAATCCTCAATGCGGGGAAATGGGGATTTGGGGAAATGTTTAAGAATTATGAGTTATGAGTTATGAGTTATTTTCGGAACACATACTTATTTACATCCAACTCTTTCACTTTTTGATAATAAGATTCGGCTTTCTCATCCTGACCCAGACCGCTGTAACCTAAAGCCATTACGTAATAGCAGTGGATTTTGTTACGGACGTTCAAATCGTCGTCCCAAATAGCTAAATCGGGGAGAGAAACTGCAAAGTAATCAATTTTGCAATCGTCGAACAGATGCTTTTCACCATGAGCTATCAGTTTATTGAAACGGCTCCGGGCTTTGTTTTCATCGCCAAGTTCCCGCCATGCTAAGCCTTGGTAAAAGATTTTATCGGGTTGCTGGTCGTTGTAAAAAAAGGCTTGAACCGGCTCAGACGAACCAACCGTCGCTTTAATAAACCACTCTTTCGCCTTTGTCTCTGCTTCTGCCTTCGCCTTTGTCTCTGCCTCTGCCTTCGCCTTTGTCTCTGCCTCTGCCTTTGTCTCTGCCTCTGCCTTTGTCTCTGCCTCTGCCTGTTCCCCCAATCCTTTATACGCTATTCCTTTGTAATAATGGATTTCGTTTTCTTCGGCATTAAAGAGTTTTCCTTCACCAAGATTTTCAGGATAAACGTCCGTTTCATTCAGTAAATCAATTGCTTTTTGGTAGCGCTTTTCTGCAATCGCACGCTTTGCCAGTTCCAAACGGCATAATACATATTGTCCTGTTGCTTTGCCTTCCCCACCTTCCCAAGGATGGAACTTGCGCTGGTCAATCATCGCTTTTGCTTCTTCGTTACGTCCCAGTTGATTCAGCAAGCTTACAAATTCCAAATAAAGGTCATCCCGTTGTTGAACCATATCCATCCGGGCTTCGAGGAAAGACAGACGTTCTGCCGGAGGATAATTCAACCGTTTGCGTAATTGGTCTAATTCCATCAACATGCGTGCATCCTTTTCATTTAAATGATAGGCTTTTTCCAAAAGGGAAACGGCTTTTTTAGCGTTCTTCTGTTTGTTGAACGCAGCAAGCGCTAAATTTCTCAATACCGTAGGATAATCAGAATTGATGGAAACCGAAAGCTCCCAACAGGCAATCGCCTCATCATATTGCTGTTTATCGTACCACAAGTTTCCAAGATAATAAGGGGCATAAGCGTCTTTTGGGTTTTCTACGCAAGCCGTTTGGAGCGCCAAAATAGCTTCCAAGCGATTGGGAAAACAATAATCGGGCGATTGCTTGGCAGCTAATTCAAATGTTTGTTTGGCTTCCTTTTCTTTCCCTGACATTTTATAAGCGAATGCCTGATAATAATAAGTCATGGGTGAAGGAATCGCTTCGTCTATACATAGCTGCAACAATTGAATGGCTTCATCGTATAATCCCGACTGAATATAATCCAGAGCAATTTCTTCGTAATTATGGCTGTCATTTCCCATTTGAGGCAAACTTAAAAGTCTGTCATGGCGGGCTTGACCAGCCATCTCCAAAGAATGGCTACCGACCGTCAGGGGATTGCGGGTCTGCGCTTCGCTACGCCCGCAATGACACGCAGATTTTGAGGCAGTCTCTCCCGAAATCAAATATTGTTCGAAGAGGCAACCGAAATTAAAACGGTCGATTTTCAGCGATTCTTCAATCCATTGCAACGCTTCAGCCTTAGCCCCTTTATGCCGCAAAATAGCTGCTTTGAGATGGCGGGCGCGATGATTATGTCCATTCTTATTCAACGATTTTTCTACTTCTTCTTCAGCGTCTTGCCAACGTCCGTCGATGATTGACAATTGCGCCAAAGAATAAAATGCCGCATCTTGCCAAGCCGCATTCCATGTGGCTTTATAGAACGATTCGCAGGCTTCGTCGTTTTTCCCCAGAAATTTGAGCGCCAATCCCAGATTATAATACGGCTCTCCATCGTAGGGATTCGGATTGCGGGAAGTAAGCGTTTCAATGGCTCGCCGAAAATACGGAATTGAATCTGCAAATTTTCCTTTACGAAACAGCCACAATCCCATGGCATTATTATTGCGGATGTCGGAAGGATCACGGCGCAGAGCCTCAAGGTAATAATCGGTCGCTTTATAAGTTGCATGACGGTATTGTTCGATATGCAATCCTGTCAGATAAAGCTGTTCTGTAGTTTTAACTTCCGCAGGAGAAAGCGCCCTTTGCGCCGGCTGAGGTAATGGTTTTATTGCTTCCTTTTCCGGCGTCCAAGATAGAATCAAGGCAGTGTCATTGTGGACTTGATCCGCAATCCCCTGATATACTTCTACTGCTAAATCCTCATACTTCACAGCATGTAAAGCAATCGATTTCTCATAAACAGCTTTTGGGGATAAAGAAGCAGTATCCTCAAACAAGATATTATTATCAGACTTTAATATAATCTTTATATTATTTAAATCGCAAGTCGCTAATAATTTAAGCCGGACGGAATCTTTATCTTCTTCCAGATTCATCATAAGGTCAACGCAGGCATTTTTAACCATACCCAATTCGCGGTAAGGCATAAAATACTGCACAAATGATTTTTCTTCATAAGGTTGAATCCATGAGAAATCGGGCTGATTGTCGGTAAAAACGCCGGTCATCAACTCGATATAAGGTCCGTCGCTATCGGTCAGATTACGATCCCATGCTTGACCGAAATCACCGTTTCCCCATGTCCATTGCTTTTTACCCGGAGAAACATGATGATTGGCAACATGGATGACACCACCTTTCGTATCGTGCTCATACCCGCCTATAAAATTATATTTCGACTTGATTGCCATATAAGAAGTGGGTACCGGAATATTTTTATAACGGGAAATATCGACTCCCGCCGAATAATCCACTTTATAATAAGTTCCGGTAGCAATCGGAAAACTCGAAACATCCCGCTTGCCATGGTCGAATACGGCATTGACATCGGGCGGAAAAACCGATTGATAATGCTCGTTTACTTTAACCGCAGGGTTTGCCCACCATAAAAAGGTTTGCGGAACGGAAGTCGGATTATATAAAGTTCCTTTAATTTCCAACACCGCTCTGCCGGGGTATAAGGTAAATGCAACGGTGGCTTTCTGATGAAACATTCGTTCCTGTTCATTAATCCATACCGTAGCGCTGCCGTCTTCTTTTTCCTCTATGTCGAAATCGACCGGCATGTATGTACTCGGACGGTGATGTTGGGGCCAGTTAAATTCTATTCCGCCTGAAATCCAGGGACCGGTCAGTCCGACCAGCGCCGGTTTGATAACGCTGTTGTAGTAAATGAAATGGCGTTCTTTGATTTTGTCATATGCCATCTGCACGCGACCTCCCAATTCGGGAAGAATCATGATTTTCAAATATTCGTTTTCAAGAAAAACCGCATGCCATTTTTTGTCGGTCTTTTCATCCGAAATCTTTTCTATGACAGGATAAGGATAAACCACCCCGCTGCTTCCCTGATACACCCGTTTTTCTAAAAACATCGGATTCTTTTCCGGCGCTCCTATATTGTATGTAGGGATAATAACTTCTTCTTCCCAAACTTTAGCTTTCATTTTGTTAGTATTTTCTCAATTTCCTCCAGTGATTTTCCTTTTGTCTCAGGCAGCTTTATCAAAATAAAAATAAATCCCAGCAGGCAGATGCCCGAATATACCCAGAAAGTTCCTGCCGCTCCCAACGATTTATTTAATAGAGGAAATGTATAAGTTAATACAAAACAGGCTACCCATAAAGCGAAAGTAGCCAACGCCATTGCCGCACCGCGTATCCGGTTGGGAAATATTTCGGAAAGAATCACCCAGACAATTGGAGCCAGCGACATGGCGTAAATGGCTATTGCAGTCAGCACTAAAACCAATACGGCAATGCCTTTCAGATGAAAGAAGAATGCGCTTCCCAATAAAATGTAATTAAGCGCCAAGCCAATAGAGCCGAACACCATCAGTTTTTTCCGTCCCCACTTATCGACTGTAAACATGGCGACAAACGTGAAAATCAAATTAACGCTGCCGGTAATGACTATATTAAATAAGGTATCGCTCACGCCGTAACCCGCAGCAGAGAAAATTTCTTCCGCATAATTAAAAACGGTATTGATGCCGCACCATTGCTGGAAAACCGCCACTACTACACCTATAATTAATATTGGAATATAAACCGGATTAAGCAGGGCTTTGAAATCCACTTTTTCGCTCGCATCGTTTAAGGTAGCTTTGATATTATTCACCTCTTGCTGAGCATAGTTTTTCCCTCCGATTTTATCCAGCACAGGGAAAGCCGCTTCCGGTTTTCCTACTTTGAGCAACCACCGGGGACTTTCGGGAATGAAAAAAGTGAGCAGGAAAAACAGGACGGATGGAACGCCACATGCCCAGAACATCCACCGCCAGCCCATCTGCCCGTTCCACGAAGCGGCAATCATCTGGTCGGTTGCACCGGCAGGAACTTTCTCGGCAATCAACATATTAATGATCTGGGCGAGAAGAATCCCAATGACAATGGTCATCTGATTGAGCGAAACAAAACGCCCGCGTATTTCGGAAGGGGCAATCTCAGCTATGTACATCGGCGAAAGGGCGGATGCCAATCCTATTCCGATTCCGCCAAGCAAACGAAAGCCCACAAATGTTCCGAAACTTGCAGCTAAACCGGTGCCCAGCGAAGCGACGGTAAATAAGAATGCAGCTCCGAGAAGCGATTTCTTTCGACCGTATTTGTCGCTGACAAATCCTGATATAACCGCTCCCACAACGCAGCCGATGAGTGCGCTGCTCATTGCCCATGCCTGTAAATTGGCAGAGGATGCAATATCGAAAAACCGTTCGTAAAACGGTTTAGCTCCGCCAATGACTACCCAGTCGTATCCGAACAACAAGCCTCCCATGGCGGATACTAACGAAATTCTTAAAAGAAATGTAAAATTGTATGCTTTTTTCTCCATAATGAATTATTTTTAACTTAATCATTGAGGCTGTCTTAAAAGCCTGTCATGGCGGGCTTGACCCGCCATCCCCTGAAAATTGAATACTGATTATCAGGGGATTGCGGATCTCCGCTTCGCTACGTCCGCAATGACACAACCCTTTTGAGACAGCATCTTCGTTGCAAAAATAGATGATATTAAATGAATAAAAAATGGAAAATTTTATGATAATCCTGCAATATTTTCTTACTTTTGCAAAAAAACGGCATGGAATTAAAGGAAGAAGGATTTCGCGGAGAACGATCGATTGTATTGCCCCAGGCTATTCAAGAGCTTTTAACTCACAATGAAATAACTTGTTCGTTGTATCTTACCGATATAGGGTATTATCCGAAAGCAACGGGGCATTTCTGCTCACGTCCTAACGGAGCAAATGAAAACGTACTAATCTACTGCATCGACGGAAAAGGTTGGTCTTCTTTTAATAATAAAAAATACAAGATAGAAAAAAATCAATTCTTCATTTTTGAAAAAAACATTCCACACGAATATGGAGCCGACAGTCAATCGCCATGGAGCATTTATTGGCTGCATTTTACCGGAGATAAGGCGGCTATTTTTTCATCTATATTCAATCAGGTTCTCGATATTGCCCCCGTAGAAGGACACAGGATTCAGGAACGGATTTCCATTTTTGAAGAGATTTACCAAAATCTGGAATTGGGATACAGTCAGGACAATTTGGAATATGTCAGCATGTGTTTGTGGCATCTGTTGGCATCCTTCCGGTTTGTTCAGCAATTTAGAGTAATAAATAATGTGAAGCAAATAAATTTTGTACAGCAGACCATTCTCTTTATGAAGGAGAATTTGAATAAAAACTTCAAATTGGAAGAACTCGCTGCGCATGTTCATTATTCCGTTTCCCATTTCTCGCTGGTATTCACAAAAACTACTTCTTACAGTCCATTGGAATATTTTGCGCAGTTGAAAGTCCAACGAGCCTGTCAATATTTAGACCATACTGATTTACCTGTCAAATCCATCGCTTACGAACTTGGATTCAGCGATCCTTTTTATTTTTCGAAAGTATTTAAGAAATATATAGCGCTGTCTCCTCAAAAATATAAGAACAGGGTGAAATGATGCTTTGCATTAAAATTGAGAATTTAATAATAAAATAACGAAATCATGAAAAGAAAATTGAATTGTACAGGGAAAAGCATTCTTATTTATATCCTGCTTATTATTGTTGGAATAACAACTGCAGCAGGACAGGATTTTACGGGTAGGGAAAATCATTTAGTCGCCCGAAGATTGGAAGCCGGTTCTATCGTAATCGGTAATGGGACATTCATTCGTCCGGCAGCATTTGAATCATGGAGAAGCATTTATTGGGTAAAACCTGCTTCCGGCGCAACAAACATAAGTGCAAGCGTGACAGTTGCAGCCGGATTGAATGTAACTTTCAAGCAGGATGGAACTGTGAAAACGGCTGCTTCAAACAACAACACATTCAGCGCATCATTCGGAACGAATAACGGAAAGGCGATGACGGAAATCGAAGTTATCGTTTCTGATGGTACGAGTAAAAGAAGCTATTTTCTGGATGTTTGCGGGAAAGACCCTCTTTCCCACGACGTAACAGCGGAATATTACGGACTGCTTCCTTTTCCGGAAACAAGAGACACAACACGAGTGTTGATTGATCAAATAATGAACGCTCACGGAATGACTCCGGAGCAAATCAAATTTGTGGCAAATTATTTGGTCGGCTCGCAAAAAAACTCGCGTGAGCTTATCGATCCTGTTAAAGCAATCAACCCTGATTGGCATTCGTTGCATTACCACTTGGCTATCTGGAACGGCGATGCGTCGATCATCATCAACAACGAATGGACGCAATCGGAATGGCTTGATGTGAAGAATAATCTTTTTCAACAGGATCCGTATATATTCTTATATGCAAAGGACAAAACCACCGGTCAGACGACTTGGGTTCTTGATTATACCGATGGCGTTTCCGCTTACCTTATGAATATCACCGATGAGACCTACTATCAATACTTGCTTAATAATCTTGTCTATCAATGCCAGAGCACGGGTTATGACGCAATCTTCTTTGACAGCTATTCTATGGCATGTGTATATTCTTTTACCAATGGTAATTATATAAACTTCGGCGGCGGTAGCAGTGTACCTTATGATTTTATGCAATACCAAAATCCGCAACTCGGAGGATTGACATGGGTTCAGGCATCGGAAGAATATGTTTCCCGAATGAATAAAGACTTGAATAAGCGCGGCATCTGGCTGCTGCCGAATTTGGGCGACATGACGACTACTTGGGATCCCATAGATTACGCCTATTCAAACGGCGGTATGCTGGAAGCGACTCCCATTCATCCGGACAACAGCGGAAGTATGACCGATTATTATTATCTCTATAATTGGATACAATCGATGTCGCGCACCATGTTTCTGACGCAGAAAGATAGAGTTATTTTCCTCCAGCCTTATTTGGGTGATGTAAATAACTTGGATTACAGGATGTTCGTAATTGGCGAGTACCTGATGGTAAAAGGTAATTATACTTACATTAATATGTCCACCACCGGACAAATGCAGGCTTCCTGGTATCCGGAATATGAAATAGACTTGGGAGCGCCTACGCAGACGAGCGTTATCACCGACAATATTTTCACTGCCGGAAAAGAAAGCATCGACAAAGCGGTACTTAACTATAAGGAAGGAAACTTGTTTATCCGAAGATTCGAGAAAGGCATAGTCATTCTAAACCCGAATAATACGGCGCAACAATATACCATTCCGGCGGACAAATCCTGTCAAATGGCTGTCGCTAACGGCGGAGGGACAGTACCGGCAACCGGAATCGGCGGTTTAGCGTACAGCTTGAAATGGACAGACCTGCCAACAGGAGCGACTAAGTCTATTCCGGCGGTCGGCGCTTTGATTTTACGCTTTAACGAAAAAAATGGAACATCCATTCCTGCCGTTTCACAGGAAAATTCATTAAAAGCGTGGAAACAAAATGGTTTTCTGCATGTCAGCGGATTGACTGCAGGTCAAGTTTGGAATATATACACCGTTTCCGGAAAATTGGTTTACCAAGCTCTATCCACAGGGAAAGAAGTAAATGTCAAGTTGCTGGAGCAGGGAGTTTATATCATTTCCTCAGGCAATAGAACGGTGGTTGCGAAATAATATTAGTTTGGTACGAACGGGGAAAACTATAGCCCCTACTCGACAAATCGGGACGCGGGCGAATAATTTGTATCCGCAAAATTGGCAGATTCGGATGAAAAAGCAAAAATAGCAAAGTGTCAATACGGGAAGAGTGGACGAGGAGCGCAGGAAGAGCGCAGGAAGAGCGCAGGAAGAGCGCAGGAAGAGCGCAGGAAGAGCGAAATACAAAGAGTAATTAAAATTGAAGTATTACATTTCAAAAAGAAAGAAGTTATACTTAATTTAATACATTTTGATTAATTAGGGTCTGCTGATTTAATCACAAGTCCTTATGACACCTCGTTGTTTGTGGATTTTCGTAAAAAGTTTGGATATGAACAATGATGGTCGCTCATTGATGAAGGAGGGGTAACAATTTTTGAAGTTTGCAAATTATTTTTTACATTTGTTCGCAAAATTTAATAATAAAATAATAGCGATAAGAAATAATTATAATGAGTAACTTCGAGAATCAAAATATACTTTTAAAACAAATTGCCGAAGATGACACCAGGGCATTTCAATCTTTTTACAACAGTTATTACACGCAGGTATATCGTTTTACAAGCTATTTCATAAAAAGAGAAGAATATAAGGAAGAAATTGTATCGGACGTTTTTTTACTATATGGCAGAACCGAAAACGAATAACCGAAATCAATGATATAAAATCCTATTTATATACTGTTACCCGTAATAGAGCGCTTTATTATATAAATCAATCAAAGGATTCCATACATATTGCAATTGACGAAATTCCGTTAGGTATTATTTCGGAAGCTGATAATCCCGAAGAGAGAATGCTTAATGAGGAATTAATTAATGTCATTCAAGAAGCAATTGAACAACTACCGGAGCGATGTAAGCTGATTTTCTTAATGGCGAAAGAAGAAAATTTAAAATATAAAGAAATTGCAGAAATCTTATCAATTTCTGAAAATACGGTAAACGCACAAATAGTAATAGCTCTGAAGAAATTATCGGAAAAGATTAAGAAATATGTACATGGATTATGTTTTTTCATTCTAATCTAAAACATGAACGTTTTATTTCATGATTTTTTTTGAGCGTCTTTTCAATGTATTTTAAATTTCTTCACTCTATATAGTTATACTTGATATGATAATAACAATGTTAAATAAAAATGATGAATTTTGGGCTGCATTAGCTTCAGTCATTAATGGCAATCCGACTGAAGAGGAAAAAACTTTAGTTGATGATTGGTTACAAGAAGACGTAAACAATAGCAAGATTCTTGAATATTTCAAAAAGATAGGATATAATGCTTCTCTGGATGAAGCAGATGAATTGAAGGGTGAGATATATTTGCGGGTGCAAGAAAAAATCAGAAGACATTTCTATAAACGAATCGTCAGGATATGGCAATATGTTTCGGCTGCATGTTTTGCTGCGTTGATAATTATTGGAAGTTTGACCTTGCCGCGCATGTTTGAAAATAAAAACAAATTTTTAACATCGTATATCGAGACCCAATGCCCACCAGGGATAAAATCGTCTGTAACACTTAGCGACGGAAGTATTGTTGAATTGAATGCCGGCTCTACACTAATGAGTACTTCCAAAATGCCTGGAATGTAGGCGCATTGTCACAAGAATCGGAAATGAGGAAAAAATACGGAATAGGAGATAACCTGCGCATGTTCCATACATTGACATATTTGAATACATTTGCAAATAAACATGCTTTAACGGCTATGGCAGGATACGAAGTATCCAGATTGGATGCCAACTACAGCGATGTTCATGCAACAGGATTTCCTTCGTCGCTTTCATTTCCCGAAAGTATGGGATTAGCTGATTTGACCGAAACAGGAGGAGGAAAACTATTCCCTGATCCGGAGACTCCTGGCGCTCCCAGCTATAACAGGGGAGTATCTTTTTTCGGTCGGCTCAATTATGCTTATGATGAAAAATACCTGTTGCAGGCAATTTTTCGCAGGGACGGCTACGACAGGTTTGGTCCGCAAAACAGATATGCTAATTATCCTTCTTTCTCTGCAGGGTGGAATATAGTCAGAGAATCTTTTATAAAAAATAATGCTCCGTGGATTTCTTTATTGAAGCTACGCGGCAGTTGGGGAACTATTGGAAACAGTAATATCGCACAGTTTCTTTATGAAGCCTATTTTACAAAAACCAACGCATGGTCGGGATATGTTTTGCAACGGCTTCCCAACTACGGAATCAAACCTGAAAAAGTTATTCAAACCGATATTGGACTGGAAACGGGTTTCTTTAATAACAGGCTTAACCTTACGTTGGAATACTACAACAAGAACACTACCGACATGTTATATCCTACAACACTATCCGGATCGAGCGGTGTTATTAATAAAACCTATTGGACAAATGTGGGCGATGTTAATAACAGAGGCTATGATATTTTTCTGCAATGGAGGAGTTTATACAGGGATTTCAAATATGATATTGCATTTACCTTGTCGCACAATAAAAACGAAGTCCTCAAACTGAGCGATGAAATTAATCCGCGAAAAAAGGAAAATGTCGAATTTAACGAGTCGTATATTACATACGCCGGTATCCCAATGGGACAGATGTATGGATATATTGCTGACGGAATTATCGGCAGCAAGGAAGAATTGGATGCATTAAATGCAAATGCAAAGGCTAATGGGTATCAATATTATCAGTATATGGGTACAGCTATCGGTGATTTTAAATATAGAGATATAAGTGGTCCTAACGGTGTACCTGATGGAAGAATAGATGATTACGACAAAACAATCATCGGTAATCCGTGGCCAAATTTCACGTATGGCTTAAACATAAATTTAGAATGGAAAGGTATTAATCTTTCTATGGGATGGGTCGGAGCCGGTAAATTTGATGTTTTTAATTCGTCATTATCTAATGCACTTATCAGCAAATAAAGATTCATCCTTCAAATGAAATAATAGTTTCCCTGTACATCAAAATATTATTTTGCTACATTATTACATCAAATTTTTCCATTATCTTTGTTGACGTATTCATCATGGTATAAAAGAATAAAAAACAGAAGATGATAAAAAAATATAAACGGATTCTCCTAAAACTCAGCGGCGAATCGTTGATGGGGAATAAACAGTACGGTATCGATGAAAATCGTTTGAACGATTATGCGCTGCAAATCAAAGAAATTGCCGGAATGGGCGTTCAGATAGCTATCGTTATTGGCGGAGGAAATATTTTCCGCGGTTTAGCCGGAACCGCTCAAGGAGTTGACCGGGTCAAAGGCGACCAAATGGGAATGTTGGCAACCGTTATCAACAGCTTGGCTTTGGCTTCCGCTTTGGAACGGATGGAAACTCCCGCTCGTGTTTTTACCGCCCTGCGAATGGAACCCATCGGACGATTGTATTCTAAAGAAGCGGCGATTAAGGCGCTGAAAAAAGGAGAAACAGTCATCGTTGCAGGCGGGACGGGCAATCCTTTTTTCACGACCGATACGGCTTCCGCTTTGCGAGGCGTGGAACTGGAAGTCGATGTCATGCTGAAAGGCACCCGCGTGGATGGCATTTATACCGCCGACCCTGAAAAAGATCCTTCCGCCGTTAAGTTTGAAACAGTCAGTTACGACGAAGTTTATAAACGCGGTTTGAAAATCATGGATTTAACGGCAACCGCTTTAGCTAAGGATAACGATCTGCCTATTATTGTTTTCGATATGGACACTCCGGGAAATTTGAAAAAAGTGGTTTCTGGTGAAAAAATCGGAACTTTAGTTCATAACTGATATAAATAAATGGACGGTCAGAGATATATGCAACGGGGCGTTTCGGCTTCCAAAGAAGATGTCCGCCAAGCGATAAAAAATATCGACAAGGGAATTTTCCCTAATGCGTTTTGTAAAATCATTCCCGACATTTTGGGAGGCGATCCTGAATATTGCAACATTATGCACGCCGACGGCGCCGGTACAAAATCGTCGCTGGCTTACGTCTATTGGAAAGAAACCGGCGATTTGTCGGTCTGGAAGGGAATCGCCCAGGACGCTTTGATTATGAATGTCGATGATTTGATTTGCGCCGGAGCAACAGACAATATCCTGCTTTCTTCAACGATTGGCAGAAACAAGCGGCTGATTCCGGGCGAAGTCATCTCAGCCATTATCTATGGAACCAACGAACTGTGCGAAGAATTGAGCCAATTGGGCGTACATATCTATCCCACCGGCGGAGAAACCGCTGATGTCGGTGATTTGGTACGAACAATTATAGTTGATAGCACGGTCGCTTGCCGGATGAAACGAGCCGATGTCATCGATAATGCCCACATTCGGGCAGGCGATGTAATCGTTGGTTTAAGCTCATGCGGAAAAGCAACTTACGAAAAAGAATACAACGGCGGTATGGGAAGCAACGGTTTGACGAGCGCCCGTCACGACGTTTTTGCCAATTATTTGGCTGAAAAATATCCAGAGAGCTATGATCCGGATTTACCTCCCGAACTGATTTATTCCGGCAAAAAGAAAATAACCGATACCATTGAAGAATTGAATATCGATGCCGGAAAATTAGTTCTTTCCCCCACGCGCACATACTCTCCGGTAATCCGACGGATTTTGGAAAATCTGCGCCCCCATATTCACGGGATGGTTCATGTTTCAGGCGGAGCGCAAACCAAGATACTGCATTTCGTTGACCGGATGAAAATTACCAAGAATAATCTGTTTCCGCTTCCTCCCTTGTTCCGGCTGATTCAAGAACAGTCGGGAACCGATTGGAAAGAAATGTATAAAGTTTTCAATATGGGTCATCGCATGGAGATTTATCTTCCCAAAGCGCAAGCAAACGAAGCGATTGCTATTTCCCGCTCTTTCGGAATCGATGCGCAAATCATCGGTTTTATCGAAAACTCCGACAAAAAAGAATTGATAATCGAAAGCGAATACGGACGGTTTGAATACTGATGCAACAAAAAAAGAGGCGTCCAAGACAGCCTCTTTTTTTACTTTATTTATCCGGTTATTATTTTGTATCCCACCATAAACGTTTTTTAGGATCGTTGTCGGCTATTGGCACATTGCCGCCATTCATATTAATTTCCGTCGCAGGGTAGAGGAATCTCACCGGTCTGTTTGAAGAGGAATTAAGCGTTACTCCACCATCCACATCTGGACTAAGCGCCGGCAAATCGAGACGCCGGTATTCAGCCCATGTTTCAAACGGTTGCAAGATTCCTGTATGAATCCATTTCTGAAGCGCAATCTGTTCCAACGCTTTAGATGAATCGTATTTATAGGCTGAAGCGCTTAACCAGGTTTTGAGCGTTGCATCAGAAACGTTCAGAGCTGTTACAGCTGTATTTTTTAATGTATAGTCGCTTTTGATATAATAATTGTAAAATTCCTGTATGGAAAGAATAATACCACTATTGTAATAATCTTCAGCAGTGCCGGTAAAAGCGGCGGGCAACAGATTACGCATTTTCGCTTCGGCAAGGAGAAAATAAACATCCGATGCTGTGATGCCAACGCCATTGGGCAACCCTTTGAAGTTTTTGCGGAAAGTAGTAGAATTTATCACGCCGTATTTTGCCCGTAACTGTGTGGGCAAAAGTGTTTGTTGTATAGCTTTAGCATCTGCTGCCGATGACGGATAAGGCACAATCGGAGCTCCTATGGTGATTTCATCGCCACCCTGATTGCTGGCTGACTGATAAAAAATTCCCAACCGCGGGTCAGATGCAGCACTCATTGTTTCTACCATAAATTTTGGCGCATACAGGAAATAAGTGTTATTTGCCCTGTCCATAATAGCACGCCAAATTCCATTGCTTGTGTTTGCCGTATTCAGACGCCATACGTAAGCATTATCCGCATTGACAGTGATTAAATCGGAAAGAGATAATCCGCTTAATACATCTTTCGCTTTTGCTTCATCTACATTTGAAATGCGCATGGCATAACGCAATAAGAATGAGTTAGCCAATTTGTACCATTTACTTAGATTACCGGCATACACTATATCCTGTTTTGGAAAAACAGTGCTTTGCAATGTAATATTAGGATCTAATTTGGCTGTTTTCAGATAAGCGGCAGCCGTTTTCAGATTGTTCAGAATACTGTTGTAAATATCCTGCTGCGGATCATATTTAGGTGTAAGCGTACCAGTTTTACCATATAGCTGATCGCGGATGCCCCAAGCTTCCGAATAAGGCATTGACCCGAAAAAGTCGGATGCCGTAGCCGTATTATAAGCTGCTAATATATTTTTTGTCTGTATGAACGGAGCATAGTTAGCCTGTTCTTCCGCAGACAGCTTGTAGTTATAGATTTTATCTATTTCTGCAAACTCTTGCATTTGTGTTATATAATAATAACCCCATCGTCCCTGGTCGTCGCTTATATTATATATGGAAGCTCTGCCTTCACCGCTTTCTATGGCGATTGCTTGAGTATAAACGTCGATCAGTCCGAAAACCTGAGTATAGAAAGTTCCGTAATCATTATCGATCGACTTGGTTGCGCCTTGAGAATAGAGGTATTCAATTTGAGCATCCGTAAACCCATCCGGGTCAATATGCCGTGCATCCAAAGCGTTTTCGCAACCTGTAAAAGTTAAAGCGCCTGCGAATAATATTGAACAATATAATAATATCTGTTTCATAATATAATTTTTTAATGATTCTGTTAAAATTTAAACTTAACGGCAAATCCAAAGCTTCGCATGCTCGGATATGCTGTGTATTCCATATAAGGGCTTACTCCGCCTGTTCCCAAGCTTGATTCCGGATTAATATTGTCCGGTAGCTGTTTATACAGATAACACAAATTATCTGCAATTAGTGACAGATTTAATCCTTGTATTTTTAGCATTTTATAGATTTTTGGCGGAACAGAATAATTCAATGTTAATTCCCTCAATTTAATGTAAGCATTATTGGAAACATAATCTTCAGTAGCATTGAGTTGTCCGTAGCGGGTACTATAATAATCGTATGCCGTAAGGATAATATCATTGGGTTTTCCGTCGGATTGTTTAACGCCTTCGGCAATGATACCGTTATGATAAACTCTGGAACCATCCGGAGCCACAGTCGCATTATCGTCTAAACGTTTCTTCATGTTTCCGGCGCTCGCATCAATCCAATAAGTAACACCGCCGGTAGCCAGATCGCGTCCGAACAATGATGCTTTTCCTGCTCCGCTGGATTTCAAGAATACCGAAGTAAAAGACGACATTTTACCATCAAGTTGCCCATCGATCGAAGCATACAAGCTAAAGCCTTTATAGGTTAAGGAAGTATTAAATCCGCCAATCTTCGTAGGCATTGCATCGCCATAGTAAGACGTAGTATTTTCGCGAATATAATATCCGTTGTTATCGACGAGTTTGTTCCCGTTTGCATCCCGCTTAAATGGGTAAAGCATCATTGCATACGCCGATTTACCCGGTTGCGCTACAAACTGAACATTAAAACTGCTTCCAATCACGTATGTCGATAAACCGTTTACAAACGAAACCAATTTGTTTTTAATATAGCTGAAATTAATGGTTGCATCCCACTTGAAATCTTTTGTTTGAACAGGCGTAAAGTTTAATGCAAATTCCCATCCGTGATTAGCCATCGTTCCGGCATTACCGTTCAATTTGGTTGCGCCCGTTGAAGAAGGAATATCGATCGACAATATCTGATTTCTTGTCTCGTTGGAATAATAAGCGACATCCAAACCTACTCTGTTGTTAATAAAACGTAAGTCGGCGCCAAACTCATACGAATACGTTTTTTCGGGTTTAACACCTCCAGTCGGAGGTACGGTAGCGCTGAAACTCTGTGTTGGATAAATATTATCAAAATTGCTACGGGAATAAGTATAGTTTGTAAAATAGATGCTTGGCGCAGATATGCCCACTATGGCATACGATGCTCGCAGTTTGCCATAAGTTAATGCTTGCGGCAATCGATTACGGAATGCGTCTGAGAAGATAAAGCTCAAACCTGCCGACGGATAAAAGAAGCTACGGCTGTTTGACGGTAAACGTGAAGACCAGTCGTTTCGTCCGGTAAGGTCAAGATATAAGTAACCCTTATAAGCTAATTGCGCCATTGCATATACTGATTGCAGCATTTCCGCTTGCGAGTAACCGGTGTCGCGTCCTTGATTATTGGTTTGTTTATTGTTGTTAGTAGAAAACATCCCATTGACAATAAGTCCGTTCGCATTAAAGATAAGATCATTGTAATTGCTTAATTCCGCTGATGTTCCAACAGAAACCGATACGTTCAATTTATCGGCGAACATTTTATTGAAACTCAACATTGCATCGAAAAAACGTTGCGAATACGACCAGTTTTCTTTTAAATAACCTCCCTGCAAATTATTCAAATCATTAGGAAAGGAAAATTTTTGCCACATTTCCTTATTCTGTTTCAGATCATAAATAAGGTCAGTACCGCCTTTTACATGTAAAGTCAAAGGCTCGATTATTTTTAGTGTTGCGGCAATATTACCCGATACACGGTTTCGATTTTTTGTATATCGATTTTCGTTTTGCTGCCAAATCAAATAATTGATAATGTTATCGCGAAGAGCGCTGTTAATGCTATTGATTGGCGTCCCTGTAATACCCGGCGCATAATATCCGTCGGGAGTTTTATAATTATCAAAATACAATTGCGATATCTCGTTACGCGGTATCGGAAAGTTAGCGATACGGTCTGTACGGGTAGGCGTATTCTGATCATTAATATTACTGTACATCACACTTGCATCCACAGTTAAATATTTATTCAACTCGCTTGTCGCCGATAACGTAAATTGATTTTTGTTTTGTTTCATATTATTCAGGAAGCCCTGATAATTATAGTTGGCATACGATAACCGCATACTTGTTTTCTCGTTGCCGCTCGACAGCGCGAAGCTGTTGTTGTTGCTATAACCATTGCGGAAAATATCTCTGTAATTGTTTGGTTGAGCCACCCATGGACGTACTTGTCCATCCCACCACAATACGTTTTGCCCGTTGAGGCGGGGACCAAATGAATTATAGGTTGTCCAGTCCCATTTTTCTTTTCCGGTAGCAGGATCTACGTCAAAATAGTCTTTGGTTCCGCCTCCAAATTCATTCTGATATTCAGGTAAATAAGCCACCTTATCAAATGTGACAGCCGAATTGACTTCGATACCCATTCCGGGCATTTTTTTTCCGCTTTTGGTAGTGATAAGGATAACGCCGTTTGAGGCGCGCGAACCGTACAAGGCTGCCGCATTAGCTCCTTTAAGGAAAGACATGCTTTCAATATCTTCCGGATTGATGTCGTTCAGCGCCGAACCGGGTTGAGTTTGGTTACGTTCGCGACCGCTCCATCCCGAATCGTTATCGTAAACAGGGACGCCGTCCAGAACAATCAGCGGACGTGAAGTCGCCTGGAGTGAATTGACGCCGCGAATTTGGATTTTCGTACCACCCATCGGACCGGCTCCGGTCTGCTGTATCCTTACTCCTGCAGCCTTTCCATAGAGTGAATTTCCCAGATTTTGAGTAGGGACTGTGGCTATGTCTTCCGCCTTTAATTCGGTCATCGCATAACTTAGCGCTCTCTTTTCGCGCTTGATGCCAAGAGCAGTCACCACTACTTCGTTTAAGAGATTGTTCCCCTCCTTCATTACAATGGCTAAATCGGAACCGGCTTTTACTTCCTGCTTCGCAAATCCTATGCAGGATATTTCCAGAATGGCTTCACGATTCACGTTTAACGAAAATTTTCCATTGGAATCTGTTATTATTCCGTTGGTTGGTTTCCCTTTTTCAACAACAGATACTCCCAAAAGAGGCTCGCCGTTAGAATCTTTAACGGTTCCACTTGCCGTTATTACCGGATTTTGTTGAACTTCTTTTGTTTCCGGATTGTTTCCATTCGCCCTTACTGGAAAAGCGACTAAAGTAGTTGCAAAACAGATAATAACTAATCTAAGATAAGCTTTAATGGATTTTACAGAAAAAACTAATTGTAATTTTTCCGATTTTACCGAAGTTTTTTTATTCATATTTTTCCGTTTTTAGTATAACAATAATTAATTATATGAGCTTATTTTATGCTATTCTATTATTCATTTTAACATTTTGGACTTTTTTTGATATATATTAACATATATTTTCAGCAAAGGTAAGGTTTAAGAAAATAGATTATTATCACTTTTCCGATGAATAATTTATACAAATCCGACTTTTTTTGTGCAAATTATTTGTCGTATAATAGATAAATTTTGTAATTTTGCAATAGCAATAAACTAATTTTGAAAATATAAAATACATTTGTTTATGGATGAATTTACGGAAAACTTAAATTTAATTCTGCTAAATGCGGGATTTATAGATTTGAACGCCAACTGGAATTGGGGAAATATATATAACCCTTTTGCCCGTATTTATTATGTAACAAAAGGATATGCTAAAACCAATTTTAATAAGAAAACATACGAATTGAAACCGGGGAATTTATATCTAATACCTCCTTCTACCTTGCATGACGATGAATGCGATAGCATTTTCTCACTGTATTATATTCATTTCTACGAAATAACACACAACAGCAAATCTATATTTGATAAATTTGAATTTCCGGTTGAAATAAAGGCGGATATGCTTGATACTTTACTTGTAAACAGGCTATTGAAGATAAATCCCAACCGGCAATTAAAAAATATAGACCCGGATACATATAATACTCCCTCTTCCCTCTCTCAGTCTATTGCCGAAAATAACAAAACTCCGATGTACTTATTGATGGAAACGCGAGCGGTATTGTGCATATTAGTTTCCCGCTTTCTGAAAAATGCCATGTTAAAATCAAGTATCAAAGATTCGAGAATTAAAAAATGCCTGCAATATATTCACGAAAATATTGATAAACACATTACGATTTCCCAACTGAAAGATATTTCATGCACTTCCGAAGATCATCTTGCCCGTCTTTTTAAAAAAGAAACAAGTTATGCGCCAATAAAATACATTCAAATAAAAAAGATGGAAAGAGCGCAATTATTACTCCTGACAACTGATATGTCGATCGGCGATATAGCAATAAAATTATCTATTGGCAGCAGTCCTTATTTTAATCGTTTATTTCAACAACATACAAATATGACTCCGAGAAAATACCGAGATTTGTACTGCAGCGCAAATGCAAGCAATTACAGCTTAATTAATAGATTATGATAGAAATCCCCGAATCAAAAGTAATGAGCCTGCAAGCTGATGAAGTCTTGGCAGGAAAACGAATCGCTAAAGTCAGGACTGCTACAAGCCCTCACAAGTTTGCCTGGTATAACGGCGATCCCGCTGAGTATGATAAGCTTCTGTCAGGAAAACGGATTTTATCCTCGCGCGGACATGGAATGTATGTCGATATCTGTTGCGACGACAACGCTTTTGTTGTTGCCGGCGACGGAACAAATATCCGGTATTATCCTTCTTTGGAACAAAGTCCCGAAAAATTCCAGTTGCAGATCGTCTTCGACGATAATTCCTGTATCACTTTTACGGTTGCCATGTATGGCGGAATATGGGCATGCAAGGATGAACTTCCAAATTCCTATTATCAAGGGAGTCTTCACAGCATTTCTCCGCTGAGCGATACGTTTGATGAATCCTTTTTCGAGAAAATCTTCCAAAGCGCGACCAAAGATATTTCCGTGAAAGCGTTGCTTGCAACCGAACAACGTATTCCCGGATTAGGCAACGGCGTGTTGCAAGACATCCTGTTCAATAGCGGTATTCATCCCAAGCGGAAAAAATCCACGCTGTCGGATTTTGAGAAAGCTGAATTGTTCCACAGCCTGAAAACGACCCTCAACAGCATGACAGAGAACGGCGGGCGGGATACCGAAAAGGATCTTTTCGGACAAGCCGGACGATATAAAACGCTTTTATCAAAAAATACGGTGAATCAACCTTGTCCCAATTGCGGAGGTAAAATTGTGAAAGAAGCTTATATGGGCGGCGCCGTCTATTATTGTCCGGTTTGCCAGAAACTTTAGGTACACTTTGTCGTTAGCTTAGAATTATATTTGTTATTCTATAAGTTTTCGCCTTTAAAAATATGCAATTTATCCCAGCAACTGCTTCACTTTTTCCGAAATCAACCTGCCTTCGACTTTGCCGGCGAGCGCTTTTGTAGCGGCGCCCATCACTTTGCCCATGTCTTTGGCGGAAGTCGCTCCCACCCGGGCGATAATTTCCTTGAGGGCTGTTTCCAATTCTTCGGGCGATAGGGATTCCGGAAGATAAGTTTCCAGAACCGCCACTTCGGCTAACTCTTTTTCTGCCAACTCCGGACGGTTTTGCTCCTGATAAATGGCAGCGCTGTCTTTGCGTTGTTTCACCATTTTCTGCAAGATTTTCACAGCCGTTTCGTCACTCAACTCTCCGTCAGCTCCTTTTGCCGTTTTTGCTTCAAGAAACTCTTTCTTTGCGCCTCGCAAGGCTTCCAAGCGGATTTTGTCTTTTGCCAGCATCGCCGCTTGAATGTCGCTACTGATTGTTTCAAATAATGCCATAATGTTTTTTAATTTTGAGTTATGAATTATTGCAAAAGTAATATATTTTGGCGAAATAATAATGACTTCAAACTCATAATCCCTAATTCTTAATTCTTAACTCATAACTCATAATTCTTCTTCCTCCTCTTCCGGTTCAGGTTCCGGTTCGGGATTTTGAGGACCATGCTTTCTGAAAATAAAAGCGCACAACAATCCACTGATTGCGCCCGCTAAATGGCTTTCCCATGAAACGGAAGGGTCAACGATTTCCGAAATCGGAAACATATTCCAAACCATACTCCCGTAAAGGAAGACGACCATCAACGAAACAGCCATCAGCGGGATATATCGACGGAAGATTCCACTGAAAAACAAGAAAAATGCCATTGAATAAATCAATCCGCTGGCTCCAATGTGCCATGAAACGCGACCAAAAATCCAAGTGAACAATCCCGATAATACCCATAAAACCGGAAAGACAACATATCCCAAATCTTTATAAAAATATATCAAACACCACGATAATACCAATAACGGGATGCTGTTTGAAAAAAGATGTTTTGCGCTGGCATGGATAAGAGGAGAAGTGATGATTCCCCGTAAGCCGGATATTTTTCCGGGGTAAATTCCCCAGAGGCTCCAATCGGCTCCTAAAATCTTTTCCACAAACCATACCAACCATAAGACAATAATTAGCAGAACTGGAAAAAAGAGCGCATAGAGAATCTGCTTTTGTTCAACTTTTAAATTCATATTCCTATCACAATGACAAGGCTATACTAAAAAATTACCAAATTATCCGGCAAATTTAAGAAAATAAATAAAAAAAATGCCATTTATTTGTGTATTCTAAAAATATATTGTAATTTTCGTCTTTAAATTACGTTATACAAATCAAATAGAATATGGAATATTTGAATTTTGATAAAAACTTGTTAATCAATTTAGAAGAATCATTGACAAGGGAAATATTACGCACCAACCGGGGAGGAGCTTACCATGCTACGACTATTGTCGATTGTAACACCCGTAAATACCATGGGTTGCTTGTCATTCCGGTTCCGGCTTTAGGGGAAGATAATCATGTGATCCTTTCGTCTTTTGACGAAACGGTTATCCAGCACGGAGCCGAGTTTAACTTGGGAATTCATCAGTATGATAATTATCATTTTAGCCCTAACGGACAAAAATACATCCGTCAATATGATTGCGATATTACCCCTCGAACGGTTTTCCGGGTCGGTGGAGTGATTTTATCTAAGGAAAAAGTCTTTACGGCTTATGATAATCGCATTGTAATTAAATATACTTTGCTTGACGCTCATTCGCAAACGACTTTGCGTTTCAAACCGTTTCTCGCATTCAGGAACGTAAATGCACTGACTTCGGCTAATCCTTATGCCATCAGACATTACGAATTGGTGGAAAATGGAATAAAGACGCGAATGTATGAAGGATATCCGGATTTGTATATGCAGTTCAATAAACCCTGTACTTTTGTTTTTCAGCCGGACTGGTATAAAAACATCGAATATTCGAAAGAAATGGAACGGGGACTTCCTTATAAAGAAGATTTATATGTCCCCGGATATTTTGAATTGGATATTAAAAAAGGTGAATCTGTCTATTTTGCCGCCGGAGACTCGTTTATCGATCCGCCGATTATAGCGGATAAATATGAAGAAGAGATCCGGAGTCGAACTTCCCGCACGAGTTTTTACAATTGCTTAAAAAATGCCGCCCAGCAGTTTTATCACCGTCCTACCGAAAACGATGCTTATCTGATTGCCGGATATCCATGGTTCAAAGTTCGGGCGCGGGATTTATTTATTTCTTTGCCGGGATGCACTTTATCTATTGACGACCCTGTACGTTTTGAGAAAATCATGACGACTGCCGCTCCCGCCATTCAAAATTTTATGAAAGATGGTTCGGAAGATAAAGTGATTAAAGAGATTGGGATGCCGGACGTCTTTCTATGGGCAATTTGGGCAATGCAGCAATATGCGAAAATGCAAGGTATTGAGGCGTGTCAGGAAAAATACGGAGAATTGATTCTGGATATTATTGATTATATTATCGAAAATAAGCATCCTAATTTAGTCATGGAGCAAAACGGTTTACTGTATTCCGACGGAAAGAATCAAGCGATTACATGGATGAACTCCACTATCGACGACAAGCCCATAGTTCCCCGTTCGGGATATATTGTTGAATTTAATGCTTTATGGTATAATGCCTTGAAATTTGCTTCCGCAGTAGCTGCTTCGCAGGCTAACGCCGAAAGAGTGAATCAGTTGGAGGCAATAGCAACAAAAACCGGCGTTTCATTTGTTGAAACATTCATCAACGGTTACGGCTATTTGTTTGATTTTGTCGATGGCGCTTACGTCGATTGGAGCGTTCGTCCCAACATGCTGTTTGCTATTGCTTTGGATTATTCGCCGTTGAGTCGTCAACAAAAAAGGGCTGTATTGAATATTGTCACGAAAGAACTGTTAACTCCCAAAGGAATCCGTTCATTAAGTCCTAACAGCGAAGGATACCGTCCCTATTACAAGGGACAGGAAAGAGAGCGCGATTTGGCTTACCATCAAGGAACCGCCTGGCCCTGGCTGCTTGGATTCTATTTGGAAGCCTATCTGCGTTTGTATCAATTAAGCGGGATTTCCTTCGTCGAACGTATGTTGATAGGATTAGACGACGAGATGAGCCTGCACTGTATCGGAACCCTGTCGGAGTTATTCGATGGAAATCCTCCTTTTCAGAGCGGAGGCGCTATTTCTTTTGCGATGAATGTTGCCGCCATTTTGCGCGTGTTGAAATTATTGGAGAGCTATAACGAAGTAATTGACAATTAATAATTAATAATTCATAACTCATAATTTATAACTCATAACTCATAATTATTGATGAAGGCTTTAATGTTCGGATGGGAGTTTCCTCCGCATATATTGGGAGGATTGGGAACCGCAAGTTTGGGGTTGACACGGGGAATGTCGATGCAATCCGACATGGAAATTACATTTGTCATGCCTAAACCTTGGGGCGATGAGGACCAAAGTTTCATTCGTCTGATAGGCGCCAACAGTACGCCGGTTGTTTGGAAAAATGTTTCTTGGGACTTAGTTAACCAACGACTTGGCAGCTATATGAATCCACAATTGTACTTTGACTTGAGAAATCATATTTACGCCGATTTCAGTTATTTTCGCACCAACGATTTAGGCTGTATCGAATTTTCGGGACGTTATCCCGAAAACCTGCTTGAAGAAATTAATAATTACTCGATTGTCGCCGGCGTAATTGCGCGAACGGTTGGTATGGACATTATTCATTCGCACGACTGGCTCACTTATCCGGCAGGCATTCATGCTAAAATGGTTACAGGAAAACCTTTGGTTATTCACGTGCATGCAACCGATTTCGACCGGAGCCGGGGAAAAGTGAATCCTCGAGTGTATGGCATTGAAAAAGATGGAATGGATCATGCCGACCATATTATTACCGTAAGTAATTTGACGAGAAATACGGTTATTGAGAAATACAACCAGGATCCGAAAAAAGTAACTACCGTACACAATGCGGTCGAGCCGATGAATCCCGATATAGAAGCTATCGGTTCAAAAAAAGGTACAAAAGACAAAGTCATTACTTTTTTGGGACGGATTACAATGCAAAAAGGTCCTGAATATTTTGTGGAAGCAGCCAACCGCGTACTTCAGAAAGCCGGCAACGTTAGATTTGTCATGGCGGGCAGCGGCGATATGATGAAAGAAATGATTCGTTTAGCCGCTCAACGAAATATATCCGACAGGTTTCATTTTACCGGGTTTATGAAAGGAACGCAAGTGTATGAAGTTCTCAAATCGAGCGACGTCTATGTTATGCCTTCCGTATCCGAGCCTTTTGGAATTTCTCCGCTCGAAGCTATGCAATGTGGCGTTCCTACGATTATTTCCAAACAGTCGGGATGTGCGGAAATTCTTAACAACACGATTAAAACGGATTATTGGGATATTGAGGCAATGGCAGACGCCATGTATTCCATTATTACCTATCCGGCTATGTATGAATACCTGAAAGAGGAAGGGAAAAAAGAAGTTGACGCTATTACCTGGGACGATGCCGGTCTGAAAGTCCGCCGGATTTACAATCAAGTGCTACATTTATAGAAAAATGGGCGAAATCTTTTTGATGCATTATAGAAAAAACCCTGCTGTTTCCCTATAGAGAAGGTTACTATTCGAATGCACCTCCAAAGCCGGCAAAATTGCAAAACTCAAAATAATCACCTATCTTTGTGGACAGAAAATTTACATAAAATCAATATATAATACGTTTTAAATTAAAAATGAGCAAAAAACAAAATGGGATAAAACAGGATAAACGCTTAACCAAAAAGGAAATGCTCCAGCGAATTGTTAATCTGTTCAATACGCGTCCCAACGAAACAATGACTCTCCGGCAGGTTTGCGCTGAAACAGGAATCACTTCACAGGAGAAAAAAATAATGGTTGCTAATCTATTGGAAAATCTGTTTCTCGATGAATTTCTTGTAGAAGTCGATCAGGGAAAATACAAACTGAACGGTTTAGGAACGCAGGCTACCGGAACATTTGAACGGCGGTCGAACGGGAAAAATTCTTTTGTCCCCGAAGACGGCAGCAGTCCTTTGTTTGTTGCCGAACGAAATTCCATGCACGCAATGAATGGCGATAAAGTAAAGGTGCAAATCTTAGCCCGTCGCAAAGGTAGAACGCCTGAAGCCGAAGTGATTGAGATTCTGGAGCGTGCGAAAAACAACTTTATCGGCGTGCTTTCGGTCGGGAAAAATCATGCCTTCCTTTTGACGGACAGCAAAATACTTGCTAACGATATTTTTATTCCTAAAGATAAACTGCGGGGAGCGAAAGACGGACAGAAAGTCGTGGCGCGAATTACAGAATGGCCCGAAAAAGCGAACAATCCTGCGGGGGAAGTCATCGACGTGTTAGGCAATGCAGGCGATAATACGACCGAAATGCACGCTATTCTGGCTGAATTTGGATTGCCTTATCATTATCCGGAAAAAATAGAAAAAGCCGCCGAAGAAATTCCTGCTGAAATTCCGGATAAAGAAATCCTGTCGCGCGAAGATTTTCGCGAAGTAATGACCTTTACGATCGATCCTAAAGACGCCAAAGACTTCGATGATGCTTTATCAATCCATAAACTGAAAAACGAGAATTGGGAAATCGGCGTTCATATTGCAGACGTTACCTACTATGTCAAACAGGGAGGAATCATCGACAGGGAAGCCTCCGAACGCGCAACTTCAATTTATTTGGTCGATCGAACCATCCCGATGCTTCCCGAAAGTCTCAGCAACGGTCTTTGTTCTCTGCGTCCGAATGAAGATAAGTTATGTTTCTCCATTGTTTTTGAGATAAATAAGAATGCTGAAGTCAAAGATTACAGGATTGCCAAAACAGTTATTCGGTCCGACCGCCGGTTTAATTATGACGAAGTGCAGGCGATTATTGAAAAAAACGCAACCGCTTCCATACCCGACGAAGCGAAATTTTCCGATGCAATTCTTACATTGGATAGATTGGCTAAAATATTGCAGGAAAAACGATATAAAAACGGAGCAATCAATTTCGACCGCCGAGAAGTGGCATTCGATATTGACAAAGACGGAAAACCTTTGCGGGTGTTTTTTAAGGAAGCAAAAGATTCCAACAAATTGGTTGAAGAATTTATGCTGCTGGCTAATCGATATGTAGCGGAAACCGTCGGTAAAGTTCCTAATGGAAAAAAAGCCAAAACATTCGTTTACAGGGTGCACGATGCGCCTAATCCTGAAAAGTTAGCCAACTTTGCCGAATTTGTCCGCCGCTTCGGTTACAAGTTAAAGGATAAAGGAAGCGATGTTGAAATAGCAAAGAACATCAACCGGCTGCTCGATGAAGTGCAAGGCAAACGGGAACAAACCCTGATTGAAACGCTGGCGATCCGTTCGATGGCAAAAGCTACTTACACGACCGAAAACATAGGACATTACGGATTGACATTCAAGTATTACACACATTTCACATCGCCCATCCGCCGTTACCCCGATATGATGGTTCATCGGCTTTTGGAGCGTTATCTTGCAGGAGGACGCTCGGTCAGTCAGCCGCCGGTGGAAGAAGCATGCAAGCACTGCTCGAATATGGAAATGCTGGCTTCCAACGCCGAACGGGCTTCAATCAAATACAAGGAAGTCGAATTTATGTCCGATAAAATAGGAATGGTTTTCGACGGCGTCATTTCAGGCGTAACCGAATGGGGATTGTATGTAGAACTGTCTGAAAACGCTTGCGAAGGAATGGTTCCTATCCGTGACTTGGATGACGACTATTACGAATTTGACGAGAAAACGTATAGCCTCGTCGGCACACGGAAAAAGCAACGTTACCGTCTGGGCGACCCGATGAAAATAAAAGTAGTGAAAGCCAATCTCGATCGCAAACAATTGGATTTTGTACCGGTGGAAACCGCAAATTGACAGGCGCTTAGTTTCGCATTAACCTTAATTTACAACGCTTCCAAATTATACGGATTAATGATATTTTTTCCTTCCGGAGTATATAAATAAGCCAGACGGTCTTTGTAGCGTTCTTCGATTTTACCGCGAACCATCTTCATAGTCGAATTTAGCAATTGGTTTTGTTCGGTAAACGCTTCCGGCAATATGGCAATAGCAGCCGGCAACCAACGTTCGGGAAATTCGCCTGCATAAACGCCGGCTCCTTTGTAGCTGTTAATAATTTCCTGTATCCTCATGAGCGCTAACTCTTTGGCTTCTTTCGATTCCCAAGACAAACCCTGTTTTGTTTCTTCCACATACCTTTTCAATTGTTCTTTATCGGGAACAATCAAAGCCACTGTGTAAGGATCCTGATTATTATAAAGCATCATTTGCTCGATGTATTTCGATTTATCGCAAATCCCCTCTTCAATTCCTTCTGGGCTGTATTTTTCGCCATCGCTGCTAATCAGCAAACTTTTGAAGCGTCCCAATACATACAGAAAACCGTCTTTGTCCATATAGCCCATATCTCCTGTATGCAGCCAGCCGTCGATAATGGTTTGTTTTGTAGCTTCGGGATTTTTCCAATACCCGAGCATTACATTTTCTCCTTTCACCACGATTTCGCCTTTTTCTCCGACCGGCAATTCCTTACCTTCCGTATCACAGATTTTGAGTTCCAGATTGGCAACCAATATGCCCGATGAACCTAATTTATGCTTTTTTACCCCATTGGTGGAAATGACGGGAGTCGCTTCAGAAAGTCCGTAGCCTTGAAACATCGGTATGCCGATGGCATAGAAGAACCGTTGCAGTTCGATATCCAGCAAAGCGCCTCCTCCGACGAAGAAACGTAATTTACCTCCCATTGCCTGGCGTACTTTGGAAAAGAGTAGCTTGTCGTAAATAAACAGCAAAAGTTTTTTACAGGGTTTATTCCATCCGTCTTTGTTGTATCCTTCTTTATTATAAGCGTAAGCAGTCCTTAAAGCATGATCGAAAAGTTTTTCAGTCGTTTTTCCTTTTTTGCGGACATTGCTTTCAATGTTTTTACGGAAATTCTTAGCCAAGGCAGGAACGCTCATAATGACAGTAGGCTTAAATTCATTGATATTCAGCGGGATATTTTTTAATGATTCTATCGCCGTTTTACCTGTCTGGACGGTGGCAACGTTCGCCCCGTAAGCCATAAACGAATAAAAGCCTGCCACATGACCAAAGCAATGATCTAAAGGAATAATGATAAGATTGCTGTCTTTGGGCTCGATTTCGATGACCGACATCGCCTGTTCGACATTGGCAGTGTAGTTCCGGTGCGAAAGCATAACGCCTTTCGGATCGGCAGTAGTTCCGGAAGTATAGGTGATGGTAGCCATATCGTTTTCTTTTACAGCTCGACTACGGGCAATTAATTCATTCCTGTTGGTTTTCAGATATTCGTCGCCGGCGACAAGAATTTCGTTGATCGGAATTTCATTGTTTCCATACTTTTCTTGCGGATCAAAGATAATAATTTTTTCAACCAAGGGAAGGGATTGAACGATCGGTCTGATTTTCTTTAACTGGTTGCCTGATACAATGATATACTTAGTTTCCGAATGTTGAAGCCGGAAAATTAAATCGTTGCTTTCTTCCAGCTTAATAGACAAAGGGACATTGCATGCGCCGGTATATAAAATTCCCAGCTCTGCGATAATCCAATCGTTTCGACCCTCCGACAGCAAAGCGATTCTGTCTCCATGCCTTACGCCCATTTGCACCAATCCCGCCGCCAGACGATAGACTTGCTCTTTCGTCTGATTGTAAGTAAGCGGCTCAAAAACCGTTGTTTTCTTCTCCCAAAGGAATGTGTTATTCCCGTACTTTTCAACACTTTTCTCAAATAAGTCAATAATAGTTCTTTCCATTAGAATACAGGATTAATATGTTTTTGCAAATATAATAATAAATTTTGAATAATTTACTGTTGTATAACATATAAAAAAATTTGGATATTTCAATATTTTTACGTACCTTTGTATTCGGAAACAACATAGTGTTGTTTTTTATAATAACCAAAACATTAATAATTATGATTTCAATTAAATCGGTGGGGAAAAAGAATCCCCAAAAGCCCTCTGAAGAGGCAAAGTTTTATGCTCAAGTATCTTTTTCAAGAAAAGTAAATTTGGATTATTTGGCAGATTTGATGTCTGACGGATCAACCGTTCGACGGAATGACATCTATGCCGTCCTTGTGGGAATGGTGGATATGATTATCAAACTGTTACAGAATGGAGACCGTGTTGTTCTCGGAGAATTGGGTACTTTTTATGTTTCTTTAAAAAGCGACCCTGTTGAATCTGTGGAAGATTTTAGTGTTCATCAAGTCAAAGGAAACAAAGTAAATTATTTGGCGAGTTTGGCTATCAAGAGGGCATTGTCCGGAGTCGCTTATTCGGCGGCAAAAACAGGCAGATAATTAAACGCCTGAATCTCTATTTGAAAAGTCGCTCTTTTTATGAAGGAGCGACTTTTTTTTGAAACAAGTTTTTCCATTAAAAAGCTGCGCTGCTTTTTAGATTTTGCTGCGCTGCTTTTTAGATTTTGCTGCGCAGCATTTTTCACTTTGCTGCGCAGTATTTTTATTTTGCTGCGCTGCTTTGAAAAGAACTGCACTCCGTTCGGCTGATACTCCTGCTTCCGTCGTATTAAAAGCTAATATCCTGACTAATCAACGCACCCAACACGCCAAGTAAATTCCCTCCCGTATGTACGATAATCGCGAAAAATGTATTATTCTCCTGTTTTTCCTGATAATATCCTGCTGCAAGTCCCAAGATAGAGGTAAATAATACAATTCTTATTAAAAACAGATAATCCACACCGGCAAAGATTAGAATAAGATGCGCTAAACCAAAAAAGATTGCGCTAATAATTACAGGTAAACTGAATCTGCATTTCAAAATTGTTATTCCTATTTTACTCCATGACTTCAAAGCATTTTGGAAGAATCCACGAAATAAAAATTCTTCGGCAATACTTGCCAACAAAAATACAAACAAAAAAGTCTGCAAAGGATTTAATTTTAGTAAAATAGGATGAGTAGTCACCTTTCCGTTCATTAGCGTAGTAATAATATTCATTGGTATATTTACAATAAAAGTAATAATTACTCCAATCAAAAACGGCTTGATTAGTTTTCTGAATTTGGGTAGGGCAATGTGAAAATTCAGGTCCTTGTTCATTATCCGAATTGTAAGGATAGATAACAGTAACATTGTAGAATGCACCATAAATGAACTTGGAATAAAACCGCTTAAAGGTATTATGCTGCCAACCAAATTGGCTGTTACAAATATCACTATCATCAGGATAAATCCGCCAAATACTGTCTTGTTGCTGTTCATATTAATTCTATATTTAATTTATAACTCATAACTCATAACTCATAACTCATAATTCATAATTCGTTACGCTTTTTCAAATTCTTTCAATTCCTCCAGACTTACTTTTATCCGGTTGATATTATTGTAATACAGTTTTCTGTATAAGA
>Ga0209629_10000175_pt1 | contig 31365 bp, 37 predicted proteins | sample TergutCu122P5_FD_187286 | JGI IMG/M metagenome (GOLD analysis project Ga0209629, IMG submission 187286) | Cubitermes ugandensis P5 segment gut microbial communities from Kakamega Forest, Kenya - Cu122 P5 (SPAdes) (version 2) | ecosystem: Host-associated > Arthropoda: Insects > Digestive system...
GGTACCGAATTTGGAAGCGGTCGCTACAATGACATAATATTTCGCCTAAAATTACGATTTTTCTTTGAACAAGACAAATGTTTTAATAAAATAATAAACCGTTTATACATAATAAATTAAAGACCTTCCCAGCCCTATGCCTTAGAGCTGGGCGGAGCGAAGCCCGAGAGTTGGCGGAACGAGGGCATAGACCTGGCCAGCTCTCCGGTGTCGTGCCGGTCAGGTCTCCGATAGGTATATGGACAGGTCTTGTACAATAAGGCCGGACACATGTTAAAAAAAATCAAAAATTCATTTCGTGGCTGTAGAGTACTACTTTGTGTATCCTGGATACCATTTCGTGGAAAATCCGCTTTTTTTTGATAATTAAAAAAATTTTTTTATATACATTTGCAGCCTAACTCAAATTTTTGTCTGCTTAAGGAGCGGACGTTAAACTAAAGAACAAAATGAAACGTAAAATGTACTTATTATTAGTGATGATTGCCACTGCAACGGTTTTTGTTTCTTATGGTCAGAATAACAATGGAACCTCTTCGTACTGGAGCGATTCTTATCGTCAAAACCAACTTTATGGTAAGGTAAAGACGGTAAAAACGTACAGCGATGAAAAGCCAATTACAGATTACACTTACTCATACAATTATCTGGAATTTGACCAACAGGGTAATGTGATTAAAGAAGGTAGTATTTTTCCTAATCAAAACAATGAATTTGATGGAGTAATCTACACTTACGATGCACAAAACCGCGTTACAAAGGCGGATGATGGTTATGGAGATATTTTAGTATTTGGTTACGACGGTAGCCATAACGTTTATATGCCTACCAACTATTTCGGCATGTTTTTTAATAGTACTATTGCAAACATGAGAATGACAAAAGGGTTGTCTTCATTCCAATATTATGAACAGAATGACTACGGCGAAAAAGATGTAGATTTTGACGCTCAATGCGCATCGGTTTCAAGCAATCACCTCACTTTCAATGCAACGACAAGCGATTTTTTTGCTATTTTTGTAGATACTATAGTCAAAGTAGAAGTGGACTGTGCAGGCAGTTATCCGACGCGAATTGGATTTATGACAAGCGATAAGGCAAGTATACAAATGGACATAACATACGGAGCAGATGAAATGTGGGATAAAATAACAATGTCAGGAAATTATTTTGGAGAAAGCAAGCCCACTTTTGAATTTATAAATATTGCAGGTTTCATGGTACCAAGTAAGAGATACGATCCAGCCTACGATCCAGCCGACACTACTGCTTATGCCATTAGTGCGGAATGGCAATATAACGACAAGGGATATCCCATTCAAGCAGATATGCAAATAAATCAAGAGGAAGTAGGCACCATAAGCTACGAATACGAGTACGACTCGACCGGAAACTGGAATAAACAGACAGAGATCGACGTGGCGGCAGACGGAAGTGGAAGTAGGGTCGCAAACTATACCCGCGAATACACTTATTACGATACCCCACCAACAAATATTCCGGTACTGCAAGCTGAAACGAACGCCTACCTGATCGATAAAACGTTGAATATCCAAAGTCCGAACGCTGAAACCGTAAAAGTTTATTCCATGAGCGGCGCATTGCTGTACAGCTTTCAAAAACAGGCTGGCCTCGCAAGTTATCCGGTCAATCCATCGAAAGGGACGGTTTTGATAATGAAAGGAAGCGCCGGATGGGTGAGGAAAGTAATTGTGAATTAACATATAATCAGACCCCCCTCTCCTTGTGGAGAGGGGCTGGGGGTGAGGTCTGGGATTGCTTCGGGCTACGCCCTCGCAATGACGTGTAAAAAATCAAAAAAAATCATTTCATGTATGTAGAGAGCTACTTCGTGTATGCTGGATGCCATTTCGTAAAAATCTTGCTTTTTTTTGATAATACAAAAATTTTATATATATACATTTGCAGCCTAACTCAAATTTTTGTCTGCTTAAGGAGCGGACGTTAAACTAAAAAACAAAATGAAACGTAAAATGTACTTATTATTAGTGATGATTGCCACTGCAACGGTTTTTGTTTCCTATGGTCAGAATAACAATGGAACCTCTTCGTACTGGAATGATGCTTATCGCCAGAAGTATCTTAATGGTAAGGTAAAGACAGTAAAAACGTTCAAGAATGGCAGCGCTTACTCCTGCGACTATTTGGAATTCGACTCTAATGGCAACCTGCTGAAAGACGGCACTATGTATCCTTCCGACGAATCTTTTTCAGGGTATGTTTACTTTTACGATTCACAGAACCGTGTTACAAAGGTAATGGAAATGTACCAATACGACACAGAACCATATTCGACTATCGAATTTGGCTACGACAGCAGTCCTCATAATATTTATGTACCCACTAACTATTATGATATGATAAAGAAACTGGACTTTGGAGACCTTCGCCTGAAGAAAGGAATAACTTCAATATATTACACATATGCTGGCGAAGTGTGGTTAGATATAAAATGTACGTCTGTTTCGGGCGATCATCTTACTTTCTCTGCAACTGTCGGTAAGACTATAACTAATATTTTTGGCAATTTTGATAAAATAGAAGCGGACTGTCAGGGCAACTATATTACAAATCTTAAATTTATGAATCAAAATACGCTAAATTTTGAGGAAATAACAACTGTTGGAAATGACGGAATGCCCGTTAAAATGGAGATTGCAGCAAAAAATGGGTCGATGATTACCGATTTCGCCACTATTGCCGGCTTTCTGCAGCGGACTAAGATGTACAGTACTACGAGCACCCAATACTTTGAATGGCGATATAATGACAAGGGACATAATATTTACATGGGAGAGTTCAAAAACGGTGCATATATTATTGAAATTTCTTTCACTTACGAATACGACTCGCAGGGAAACTGGATTAAACAGGTGGAAACGGATGATGATGGTACAATTACTACCTATACCCGCGAATACACTTATTACGATACCCCACCAACAAATATTCCGGTACTGCAGGCTGAAACGTTCGCCTACCTAAACGGTAAAACGTTGAATATCCAAAGTCCGAACGCTGAAACCGTAAAAGTTTATTCCATGAGCGGCGCATTGCTGTACAGCTTTCAAAAACCGGCTGGCCTCGCAAGTTATCCGGTCAATCCATCGAAAGGGACGGTTTTGATAATGAAAGGAAGCGCCGGATGGGTGAAGAAAGTAATTGTGAATTAACATAACACTACTTGCAAGTCATTATCTGCAAGATCAGGCGGTCGGTTTCATTCATGCCTTCCGATCCGATTTTCGTGAGATTACGAATGGATTGATCCACGTCTTCGTCGATGATTCCTTCTACGGAAGTTACAAATTTCCCTTCCATAGCCATCATGGCCGAAAATACAGCGGTCGATACTCCGCTGGTTACTTTCAGGGAACAACTGGGTTTTGCTCCGTCGCAAATCATGCCCGTAAGGTTGGCTATCATGTTTTTGACGGCGTAGGTAATTTCGGGATAACCTCCCCCCATAAGATACGTAATACCGCAACTGGATCCGGTAGCGGCTATAACACAACCGCATAAGGCGGAAAGCCGACCCAAATGTTGCTTGATATAAATCGCAACAAGATTACTCAGGAGCAAAGCGCGTGTCAGTTTTTCTTCCGGCTGATTGGTTTCTTCGGCATATATAACAACCGGCAAGGTCGCCGTAATTCCTTGATTTCCACTGCCCGAATTACTCATAACCGGCACCATGGCTCCTGCCATACGCGCATCGCAGGCAGCGGAAGTATAGGATAATACTTTCGACAGTAAACTGTTGCCCATAATCTGTTTTTCATATTTTCCAACAAGCGTTTTGCCGAGAGAATGTCCGAAGTTAGACCGGAAAGATTGCTCTGCCGCATTTTTATTTAGTTGTCCGGATTCCAAAATGAAATGGATTTCATCAAGGGGCATTTGCATGGCAAAATCATAAACTTTCCGTAGCGTTAGATCAACGGCGTCCTCTTCGGATTCGTCCGTTAGCGATGGTTTATTGTTTAATAAAACAGTTCCGTTTTTCTCAATATAACAGATATTCGTATGAGAATGAAGAATAACAACCGTCGATTTTTCATCCCCTTTGATAGAAACGGCTTCGATATAAAGTTTATCTTCAGGGTCATCTTTTAAGGTAACCGAAATTCGCTTTTGGCTAATGAATTCTTTTCCTCTTTCAACATCGGCCGGCGTCAAATCTTTCAGAACTTCCAACTGATATTCCGATTTTCCGATTAATGCGCCTAAAGCAATCGCAATCGGAAGTCCGATCATATCTGTACCGGGAATACCCACCCCCATTGCATTTTTCAACACATTAGCGCTTAAAAAAACTTCAATTCGATCCGGCAACTTACCCAGAACTTCCGTTGATTTCGCTACGGCGAGCGCTACAGCCACCGGCTCGGTACAACCGATTGCCGGAACGACTTCCTGCTTAATCAGTTTTAATATTTTTTCTTTTTCGGAATAGTTCATAATTGTATTATTATCGGCAAAGATAACCATATATTTTGTATAAAGCAAAAGTGAATGCTTGCTTTTCGCCCGACGAAGGGACTCACAATAATATTTCATCAATATATTTTTTTTCACTAACTTTACCGGCAAAAAATATAAAACTTATGACAAGATATATCATTTTTTTTTCTCTTTTGATTACAGTTTTCTCTGCCGCCGGTCAAAACAAACAATCGATAATTGCTCCGGGAGCAAAAGTTGAAAAATTAGCAGACGGTTTTACTTTTACCGAAGGTCCTGCTGTCGATAAAAAAGGGAATGTTTTCTTTACGGATCAACCGAACGACCGAATTATGAAGTGGTCAATCAAGGGGAAACTTTCTACTTTTCTCAACAAAACCGGACGCGCCAACGGCATGTATTTCGATAAAAAAGAAAATCTGCTGTCTTGTTCCGATATGGATAATCAGATTTGGAGCATTGATAATGCAGGAAAACATGTTGTTTTAGTTACGGACTATGAAGGCAAAAAATTGAATGGACCAAACGACTTGTGGGTACGACCCGATGGAGGCATTTACTTTACCGATCCACTTTATGCGCGCAATTACTGGACACGCGACCCGAAAAGACAACAAGCGGGCGAATATGTATTTTTCCTGTCACCCGACCGTAAAACCTTGATTCCGGTTGCAACGGATTTGGAAAAACCCAACGGTATTGTCGGTACGCCCGACGGAAAACTTCTATACGTTGCTGATATTCAAGCAAGTAAAACGTATGTCTATGAAATTGAGCCGGACGGTTCTCTTAGCAATAAAAAGCTCTTTGCTCTGATGGGTTCCGACGGTATGACAATCGATAGCGAAGGAAACGTCTATTTAACTGGGAAAGGCGTTACCGTTTTCAATCCTGAAGGAGAACAAATCGAACATATTCCCGTCGATGCGAATTGGACGGCAAATGTCTGCTTCGGTGGTAAAGATATGAAGACATTATTTATTACGGCTTCGCAATATTTGTATTGTTTGCGTATGAATGTGAAAGGGGTAACGGGAGCGCTCTGAAACAAACAGGTGGATTGAAAGGGTAAAAGAGTTATCTCAAGGAAATACCGCCGTGATAACATGGTCAGAAAAATAAACTAATTTTGTTTTATTCCAAGAAATAAATACCTTTGCACGAGATATTATGAGATAAATGAAAGTTATTTACACAATATGAAATCTTATCGCAAAGAACTTTGGTTCAACATTCCTACAAGAAGAGGATTTGTCAATATTACTCCGGATGTTAATGTCTGTCTGACTGAAAGCGGTATCCGGGAAGGTTTGGTTTTGGTCAATGCCATGCACATAACGGCAAGCGTTTTTATTAATGACGACGAAAGCGGATTGCATCACGACATGGATCTGTGGCTCGACCGTTTAGCTCCCGAAAAACCGTACAATCAATATCAACACAACGGTTTCGAAGATAATGCAGACGCTCACCTGAAACGTTCGGTAATGGGGCGGGAAGTGGTAGTAGCTATTACAAACGGTAAATTGGATTTTGGTCCATGGGAACAAATATTTTACGGTGAATTTGACGGTAAACGGCGTAAAAGAGTATTAGTGAAAATTATCGGTGAATGATGCAGAAGCAACCACGAAAAACGCCCCTGCAAAGAATATTACGAATCGCGCTTCGCACTGTCGCGATACTTATTATATTGTCGGTATTAATACCCTTGCTTTTCCGTTGGGTCAATCCGCCTTTCACACCTTTGATGTTGATTCGCAAAGCCACGATTGGCGCGCCGATTGAACACAAATGGGTTAATCTCCAAAATATTTCCCCTTACCTTATTGATTATGCAGTAGCTTCTGAAGATAATAATTTCCTGGGGCATAATGGTTTTGATTTTGGCGCCATACAGAAAGCCATTGATGAACGCGATAAAGGGCGGTTCCGTGGTGCAAGCACAATTTCGCAGCAAACGGCTAAAAATGTTTTCCTGTGGACGGGAAAATCATGGATTCGCAAGGGATTGGAAGTTTATTTCACTTTTCTGATAGAAACTTTCTGGAGTAAAGAGCGAATTATGGAGGTTTATCTCAACATAATAGAAATGGGGAAAGGTATTTACGGAGCAGAAGCCGCCGCCCGGCATTATTTTAATACAAGCGCCAAAAACTTATCACAGTTTCAGGCAGCGCTCATTGTAGCTGCATTTCCCGATCCTTTGGATCGTAATCCGGCGAATCCTTCCGGATATTTATCAGGAAGAGCGCAAGACATTATTGCCGTTTCACAAAAAGTAGGCCCGATAAAATTTGACAAAAAGTCTATCGATAGCGCTCGCGAACAATACAACAATAGCGAAGATAAACGCCGGAAAACTCATTCCTTCATGTTGTTGAAAACATTCTGAACATCTTCGTCTTCCTCAAATTTTTCCAATAATTTTTCTATCGACGCTTTTTGTTCCTCGGTGATTTCTTTATAATCATTGGGAATCCATTCAAATTCGGCGCTGTGAATTTCAAAACCGTTTTCTTCCAAGTATTTTTGGATAGTGGAATAAGCGTGAAAATCGCCGTAGATGAAAACAACGTTTTCCTCTTCGTCATATTCAATTTCTTCAGCGCCGAAATCAATGAGTTCAAGTTCCAATTCTTCCAAATCTACCCCCTCTTTCGGTGAAATTTTGAACACGCATTTGTGGTCGAACAAGAATTGAAGACTTCCGCTTGTACCCAGCGAACCGCCATATTTATTGAAATAGCTGCGGATGTTGGCCACTGTTCGCATATTATTGTCCGTAGCGGTTTCAACGAGGATAGCTATGCCGTAAGGACCATAACCTTCATATATAATTTCCTTGTATTCGGCTGCATCTTTTGAGGTCGCTCTTTTTATCGCCCTTTCGACGTTCTCTTTCGGCATGTTTTCTTTTTTCGCTTGCTGTATCAAAACACGCAAACGGGCGTTACCGTCCGGATCTGAACCGCTCTCTTTTACTGCAATAGTGATTTGTTTACCCAATTTGGTAAAAACCCGGGACATATTGCCCCATCTCTTTAATTTTGTTGCTTTTCTGTATTCAAATGCTCGTCCCATTTTAATAATTATGAATTTGTATATTTAGCTACTAAAGGATATTTTTCCGGATATAACAAACTTTCGATTTCCAAATCAACATCCAACTTGTCCCAGCGAATACTATGCTTTCCGCTCATTTCTACATTCAATACATCCGAAACAGGAGCATTTTTAAACCACGGCACACGACTATACGGAAGAAAAAATTCTCCTTCTTCAATTTCTACGAGAACTCCTCCGGAAGTAATAGTAAGTACTTTAACAAAAGTGCTTGTTCCAATTTTCTCTGAATTTAGTTTCATTATTCTCTATAATATTTTTTATTTCATTAATTTCAAATATTTTAAATCCAAAATTTTCTGATAATTCTATTACAGGATTCATCCAAAATTTACATTCATTATCTCCTTTTTCTACATGAACATGCATTCTATTTTCTTCATTGGAATGAACATAAAATTTATATCCTTTTTCTCTTATAAATAATGGACTCATAGATTTTTCTCAATTATCTTAATTTTGCGTTTATTTTCTCTTCCAAATTCTTTTGTATCTTCGACATAATCGATTCTATTTGTTTGTCGTTTAATGTTTTTTCCTCATCCTGCAAAGTGAAGCTGACTGCGTAGGATTTTTTACCTTCCGGCAAATTCTTGCCTTCATAAACATCGAACAAACTAACTTCTTTCAATATTTTTTTATCGGCTTGATAAGCTGTTTTTTCGATGTCTGCAAATAATATGTTTTTATCAAGCAGCAAAGCCAAATCCCGTCTGACTGCAGGAAATTTGGTTAGTTCACTGTATTTCACGGAAATATTTTTGTGTTCCTTCATCAAAGCATCCCAATTTAATTCTGCAAAATAAACTTCGGTATTGATGTCAAATTTTTTGCAAAGCGTTTTTTGAATAATTCCCAAAACGCCTAATTTTTTCCCCGGAATGGTTTCGATGGACAATGCGGTAGAGAAAATATCACTTCCAAAAGATTTGTAAATCAATTTCTTGCTTGAAATTCCTAATCTTAACAATATATTTTCTACCAACGCTTTCAATTCGTAAACCGACGTTTTCTCAACAGGATGTAGCCAACTGTTATTCACGTTGTTACCTGTCAGCCAAAGGGATAAGTGGAATTCTTCAGAAATTGAGGCAAACTGATTATTTACTTGTTCTTTTTCAGCGTGATACGAATATACATTTCCAAATTCATAGAGATGCAAATCCGGATTTTTATGGTTGCGGTTGAAACGGATGCTTTCCAATCCTCCGAAAAGTAAAGTCTGCCGCATCACGTCTATTTCTGCACTTTGGGGATTTGCCAATAAAACGCATTGATTTTTCGGAAAAGTTAGCAACGATTCATAATACCCGCTCGCAGTGAGGGAATTATTCATGATTTCATTGAATCCGTGACCTGTTAATTGTTCCGAAATTAAGTTCTGGAGTTTGTATGAAATATCGGTTTGCGTTTCGTAAGAAAGCGTGGATTTCAGCACTTCCCCGGTTTCAACATTGTTGTAGCCGTAGATACGTAGAATCTCTTCGATGACATCCACATCGCGGGTTACATCCACGCGGTAAGTTGGAATATCCAAAGTCCAGCTGTCTCCTTTTTTATCTAAAATATTGATTTCAAGATTTTTAAGAATAACATCGAGGAGCTCTACCGGAATTTGTTTGCCAATCAAGTTCCAAACCTTTTGGATGGAAAGTTCAACTTTAGCATTGTGAACCGGATTCGGATAAATATCCTGAATTTCACCGGTAATTTTTCCGCCGGCTAATTCCTGAATCAATAATGCGGCACGTTTCAAAACATAAACCGTATTGTTGGGGTCAACGCCTCGTTCAAAATGGAAAGAAGCGTCGGTGTGCAATCCGTGGCGGCGGGCTGTTTTGCGAATCCATGTCGGATTAAAATAAGCAGACTCGAGGAAAATATCTGTCGTCGAGTCTTTTACTCCGGAATCCAAACCACCGAATACACCGCCGATACACATGGCTTCTTCACGGTTGCAAATAGCCAAATCTTTATTGGAGAGTTTCCGCTCTACGCCGTCGAGGGTAGCAAAAGACGTTCCTTCGGGAAGCGTTTTTACAATCACTTTATTGTCGGTGATTGCTCGTAAATCAAATGCGTGCAACGGTTGTCCGGTTTCCTGCAAAATATAATTGGTTGCGTCCACAATGTTATTTATCGCCCGGATGCCTACAGCTTCCAATCTTTTTTTCAGCCAATCGGGGCTTTCTTTGACGGTCACATTTTTTATCGTCACTCCTGAATACCGGGGGCAGGCTTCCGGATTTTCAAGTGTTACGGTAACGGCCGGAGAATGGTCGTCGATTTTGAAAGATTCAACGGATGGTTTTTTTATGGAGTTGTTTAAATCGTAACCAGATTGTTGATTCTCAATAGATTGCTTCGGGCTATCGCCCTCGCAATGACGAGCAAAAGATTGTACATGTATGAATGCCGACAAATCGCGCGCCACGCCATAATGCGAAGCGGCGTCAATGCGGTTGGGCGTAATATCGACTTCCAATACATAATCACTTTCTACTTTGTAGTATTCGGCGGCCGGAGTTCCCACTTTGGCGTCTTTGGGAAGTACGATGATTCCCGCATGACTTGTTCCGATACCGATTTCATCTTCGGCGCAAATCATTCCGTTGGATTCTACGCCCCTGATTTTGGATTTTTTGATGGTAAAAGATTCTTCTCCGGAATACAGTTTAGTTCCGACAGGGGCAACCACTACTTTTTGTCCGGCTGCAACATTCGGCGCTCCGCAAACAATCTGATATGGTGGTTGGGCGTCGCCAATATCTACAGTGGTAACATGTAAATGGTCGGAATCGGGATGGTCGATGCAAGTTAAAACTTCACCGATAACCAAATCTTTTAATCCGCCTTTAATAGATTCAACTTCCTCAACACTACCGGTTTCCAATCCGACAGAAGTCAGCGTTGCCGCCAATTCCTGAGGGCTCAATTGAAAGTCTAAGTAATCTTTCAGCCATTGGTATGAAATATTCATGTGATAAATACTTTTCAAAATAAGCCACAAAAGTAGTAAAAATTGATGAGATTTTAAAACGGCACATCATTAAACTCACTTTGCGGCATCATTCTCCCTGATTTCATTCTTTCGGGAGGAATTGCATCCGCCTGGCTGCTCATTCGCGATTGATATTCTTCGATGAGCCGTCCTTCGTTCAGATTCTGGAAACGTGCATATTCTTTTTTAAATTCGAGCAAAACATCGCCGGTTGAACCGTTACGGTGCTTGGCGACAATGATTTCAGCTTTTCCGGTCAAGTCATTTCCCTGTTCGTCTGCATAAATTTTATAATATTCCGGACGGTGGATGAAACAAACAATATCGGCGTCTTGTTCGATAGCGCCTGATTCGCGCAAATCGGACAGTTGCGGGCGTTTTGCATCAAAACCATCACGTCCTGTGCGGTTTTCTACGCTTCGGTTCAACTGTGAAAGAGCAATTACGGGAATATTCAGTTCTTTGGCTAAACCTTTCAACGAACGGGAAATCATACTCACTTCCTGTTCCCGGCTTCCGAACGACATTCCGCTGGCATTCATCAATTGCAAATAGTCGATGACGATACATTTTACTTTATGTTCCTTGACCAAGCGGCGGGCTTTGGTTCGCAGTTCGAATACCGACAAACTTGGCGTATCGTCAATGTAGATCGGCGAACCGTATAACTCCTTTAATTTGATGTCCAATTGTTGCCATTCGTAATCCACCAATTGTCCGTTCTTTATTTTTTCGCCGGAAAGTTCCGTAACATTCACAATTAAACGATTTGCTAATTGCACATTAGACATTTCCAAAGAAAAGATACCAACTGGAATATTGAAATTTACCGCCATATTCTTAGCCATCGACAAAACAAAAGCCGTTTTACCCATGGCGGGACGAGCGGCAATAATAATCAAGTCGGAATTTTGCCAACCGGAAGTGATTTTGTCCAAATCATTGAACCCGCTTTGAATGCCGCTCAAGCCGTCCGGACGCTTAGATGCTTCCCGCATTAAATCAATAGCTTCCTTGATAATCGGATTGATATGGGTAACATCTTTTTTTACATTCCGTTGGGAAATTTCAAACAGTTCGCCTTCCGCTTCCTGCATCAGATCGTCCACATCGTTGGTTTCGTCGAAAGCTTTGCTTGCCACGTGTGAAGAAAAAGTTATCAATTCCCGGGCAATGTATTTCTGCGCTACGATACGGGCGTGATACTCCAAGTGCGCGCTGGATACTACTTTCTGCGAAAGCTGAGCGATGTAGGAAGCGCCGCCGGCAGCTTCGAGATTACCGTCTTTTCGCATCTGGTCAACGACTGTCAGAATGTCAATAGGCTTTTGTTGAATAGCCAGATTTTGTATTGCCGTATAAATCAACTCATGCGATTTGTCATAAAAACTTTCCGGAGTAAGTATTTCACTGACAATTGAGTACGCATCTTTTTCGAGCATCAATGCCCCTAAAACGGCTTCTTCGAGTTCTCGAGCTTGCGGTTGCAATCTTCCGGTTTCTTCTGTGTTTACCTGTGTTTTCTTTGTGCGGGTTTTACTTTTGTCTTGTAATGCCATTATGTGTTTATTTTTTGAAGCTACAAAGTTAGAAATGATGAAGAATTTATCAACTCTTTTTTTTGAGAACTTACAAACAAGGTATCAACACAATGGAATTTTCATTACCTTTGCTTTAAATTATAAAACAAAAAAATGGCAAAAGGAAATATACCTGTTGGTTTAGGAACTGAAGATATCGGCAAGCTACTGACGCAATTTGCCGTTCCGGCAATTATTGCCACAACGGCTGCTTCTTTGTATAATATCACCGACAGCATATTTATCGGTCACGGTGTGGGCCCTTTGGCTTTGGGCGGCTTGGCCATCACTTTCCCGTTGATGAATCTGGCTGCGGCATTTGGTTCGCTGGTAGGAGTAGGCGCTTCTACCCTATTGTCGATCCGGATGGGACAAAAGGATTATGAATCCGCAAATGCCATTTTGGGAAATGTTTTCGTTCTGAATCTGATTATGGGAATTTCGTTTTCCGTAATCATGCTGTTTTTTTTAGAACCTATTCTGATTTTCTTCGGCGCTCGAAATGAAATACTTGAGTATTCCCACGAGTTTATGATTATTATTTTATCCGGCAATGTGGTTACGCACATGTATTTCGGTATGAATGCCTTGCTCCGTGCATCAGGAAGCCCGAAGAAAGCAATGATGGCAACCATTTATTCCGTGATGATTAACTTGGTACTGAATCCTTTGTTTATTTTCGGCTTCAAATGGGGAATACGCGGTTCAGCTTCTGCCACAGTTATATCGCAAATAATTGTTTTAGGTTGGCAAATCCGGTTGTTTAGCGATAAAAATTATTTTATCCATCTGAAAAAAGGAATTTATAAACTTAAGAAAAAGATTGTTATTGATTCTTTGTCCATCGGTTTGGCTCCTTTTTTGTTGAACGCTGCCGCTACGTTGATTGTCATTCTCATTAATCAGCAACTGCTCAAACATGGCGAAGATTTGGCAGTTAGCGCTTATGGAATCGTAAACCGGATTGCAACTTTTTTCGTGATGGTGGGTATCGGTCTGAATCAAGGCATGCAACCAATAGCGGGTTACAATTACGGAGCCAAATTGTATCCCAGGGTAATTGCCGTTTTGAAAAAAACCGTTTTGTTTGCCACAATCGTGATGACTGCCGGATTCATCATTGTAGAATTATTTCCACGTCAAGTGGCTTCAATTTTTACCGAAGAAAATCATTTAATAGACATTGCAGTTCCCGGATTGCGCTGGGTATTTGCTGTTTATCCATTGGTTGGATTCCAAATGGTGAGTTCCTCTTTTTTCCAAAGCATCGGCAAACCCAATAAAGCCATAATCCTCTCGATGGTACGTCAAGTATTGCTGCTCATTCCTTTTTTGCTTATTTTGCCGAATCGTTGGGGAGTAACCGGCGTATGGGCGAGCATGTCCATTTCAGATTTCCTGTCCGTGATATTGGCAGCGGTATTGATAACAATTGAATTAAAAATATGGAAAAAAAATATGTAATCACGATTGGCCGGCAATTAGGCAGCGGTGGAAAACTGACCGGCGAACTCTTGTCTAAAAAACTAAGTATTCCCTGTTATGACAAGGAATTAATCCAATTAGCTTCTAAGGAAAGCGGTCTGGGCAAGGAGTTTTTTGAAAAAGCTGATGAAAAAAGCCGTATTCCTATTTTCGGAAATTACATTGGTTTTCGTTCCGGATTTACGGGTAACGCCGAAATGAATTATTTGAGTAATGAAACGCTTTTCAAAATCCAAAGCGACGTCATTCAGAATTTAGCGGAAAAAGAATCCTGCATTTTCGTGGGGCGGTGTGCCGACTATATTTTGCGGAATCACAAACGTTGCCTGAAAATTTTCATTTCTGCCGATATGCCCGACCGGATACAAAGAGTTTGTAACAACAATTCAATTTCAGAGAAAGAAGCGAAAGTGTTGATCGAACAGACCGACAAAAAGCGGGCTTCCTACTATAATTATTTCAGCAACAAAGTTTGGGGAATGGCGGCTTCTTACGATATTTGCATCAATTCGTCGGTTTATGGAATTGATAATATCGTTGATTTCGTTGAGGATTATGTGAGACATCGGTTTTTAATCTGAAATCTCACCAAACAAAGTAGCCGCCGAAGCGCCGGTAATTTTCACTTTTACCATATCCCCCACCCTGTATTTTTCCTTATTGAAAATAACGACTTTATTTTGAGAAGTCCTTCCGAACAACTGTTCGCGGGAACGTTTGGAAAATCCTTCAATCAAAACTTCTGCAATTTTGCCGATATCTTCTTGGTTCCGCATCAGAGAAATTTCCAATTGCAAAGCAATTATTTCCTCCAAGCGTCTCACTTTTTCTTCTTCCGGAACATTATCCGGAAGATTCTTAGCGGCATACGTACCCGGACGTTCGGAATATTTGAACATAAACGCCGAATCAAATCCAACTTCCCGCATCAAAGAAAGCGTTTCCTGATGATCTTTTTCCGTTTCGGAAGGAAAACCGCAAAATAAATCGGTCGAGATAGCAGCCTCGGGCAGGATGCGCCGAATAGCCGAAATTCTATCCAAATACGATTCACGCGTGTATTTCCGGTTCATCGCTTTTAATATCCGTGAACTTCCCGATTGTGCCGGCAAATGAATTTGCTTGCAAAGATTATCGTATTTGGCGATGACTTCCAAGGTAGAGTCGCTCATATCTTTCGGATGTGAAGTCGTAAACCGGACGCGCATTCCGGGAACTTCCTGCGCGACCAATTCTAATAAGCGTGGAAAATCAACCGCATTGTCATTGCGGGCTTGATCCTTCGCTGACAGACTTTCGGGAATATAATTATAGGAGTTTACATTTTGTCCTAATAGAGTAACTTCCCGATAACCTTGCTCCTTCAATACGCGAACTTCTTTCAAGATACTCTCCGTATCGCGGCTCCGCTCGCGTCCTCTGGTATAAGGAACAATGCAGTAAGTACAAAAATTGTCGCATCCCCGCATGATGGAAATAAATCCCGAAATTTTCACGCCTGAAATTTTCAATGGGATAACATCTTTATAGGTTTCCGTCGTTGAAAGTTCCACGTTGATGGCTTTCTCACCTTTCTCGACAGTCGCAATCAAATGAGGTAAGTCCATATAGGAATCCGGTCCCACAACCAAATCGGCATGATGATTCACAATCAGTTCTTCTTTGACCCTTTCGGCCATACAACCCAAAACGCCGACAATCAGTTTTTTATTTTTTCTCTTCAAAGATTGAAAAAATTGCAGTCGCGAAATGACTCGTTGTTCAGCGTTATCTCTTACTGAACAGGTATTTACAAAAATCACATCGGCTTCCTGTAAATTGTTAATCGTCTCAAAACCATCCATTTGCATGATTGAGGAAACCACCTCACTGTCGGCCACATTCATTTGACAACCGTAAGTTTCGATAAAAAGTTTTTTTAATTTGCATTCAGTCACAGAGTTAAAGTCTGTTTCCATTTTTTCTTTCATATATAAATAAGGACTCTCAATAACTATTTTAGAATATTTAACACAAAAAGGTATAATTTTTTGCAAAAATGATTTGTATATAAAAAAAATACATTACCTTTGCGAGTGAAAAACGTAAAATTTTTTCATAGTTAAGGTTTTGGTTAAATGGGTTATGAGTGGCTGCGAAGTCACTCATAATGTTTTTTAAAGATTTAGTTTGTTGGTATTTCATATTTTTTTTGTACTTTTGAAGTGCAAAAGTAATTATATTTCATGGAAAAATTATCAGGGTACATTCCTTTATTAATAATAATTGTTGTTGGAATTATTTCAGCTGTAAGAAAAACGAAGCAGTTGGAGAAGGGAAAATCGCTAACGGAGGAAGTATTTCCATCCATACCGCAACTTTCTCCAGTTTATGAAGAGCCAATTTCTTCAAAAAAAATTGTAACGCCGGCTACGCCAAAAATCTCGATTCCGGATAAAAGGCAACATCCGGAACCTGTTTATGAGCAACAAACTGAAATTCAGGATATTGAAGAAAATAGCAACTTCAACATAGACCTTTCCGATCCGGAAGAAGTGAAAAAAGCGGTTATTTATTCCGAAATTTTTAATCGAAGAGATTTTTAAGGTATTGCGTCGTTGCGAGCCGTTTGCTTATACGTCATTGCGAGCCGTTTGCTTATACGTCATTGCGAGCCGTTTGCTTATACGTCATTGCGAGCCGCTTGCGGCGAAGCAATCTCTCACCTATAGTTTATGACAAACATAAAAACTTTACAGCAAACCTTTTCTTAACGCAAAAAAAGTTGTACCTTTGCGTCCTAATTTTAGAGTAAGATTTTTTCAAAAAATTATGACATACAATAAATTAACGGCTGAAGAAGCCGCCTCATTGATTAAAAACAATGATGTAATCGGATTTAGCGGTTTCACTGCCGCCGGCTGCCCGAAAGCAGTATCAAAAGCATTATCCAAAAAAGCAGAAGAAGAATATAAGAAAGGAAATCCTTTCAAAGTAGGAATATACACCGGCGCTTCCACAGGCGATTCGATCGACGGATCTTTAGCCCGTGTGCATGCCGCAAAATTCCGCTCTCCTTATCAGTCCAATAAAGATATGCGGACAGAAATAAATAACCACGACGTGCATTATTTCGATTTGCATCTTTCGGAATTGGCGCAATACCTTCGTTACGGATTTCTTCCCAAACCAAACTGGGCAATATTGGAAGTTTGCGACATCACCGACGACGGAAAAGTTTATTTGACATCGGCTGTCGGCAATAGCCGGACTTTCGCTCGTTTAGCCGACAAAATTATCATAGAACTGAACCGGTATCATCCCGGAGAGTTAGCGGGAATACACGATTTATACGAATTAGCCGATCCTCCCTTCCGCAGGGAAATTCCAATATATACGCCAAGCGACCGGATTGGCGTTCCTTATTTACAAATTGATCCTAAAAAAGTAGTAGGTATCGTTGAAACCAACCTGCCCAACGAAATCGGCGCTTTCACGCCTCCGGATGAAATAACCAATCAAATCGGACAAAATACAGCGGATTTCTTGTCCGCAGAAATTAAAGCAGGACGTCTCCCTGCTGCTTTTCTTCCGGTTCAATCGGGCGTGGGGAACGTAGCGAATGCCGTTCTCGGCGCTATGGGAGCCAGCAAAGATATTCCTCCTTTTGATATTTATACCGAAGTGATTCAAGATGCAGTCATCCAATTGATGAAGAAAGGAGACGTTAAATTCGCCAGCGGTTGTTCTTTTACTTTGAGTACGCCAACGTTAGAAGAAGTTTACCATAATCTATCCGAATTTAAACCCAAATTGCTGCTTCGTGCTCAGGAAATTTCCAACAGTCCGGAAGTAGTTCGCCGATTGGGTTTGATTTCCATCAACACAGCTTTGGAAGCGGATATTTTTGGAAACATTAATTCAACGCACGTAATGGGGACAAAAATGATGAACGGCATCGGCGGTTCGGGCGATTTCTGCCGCAACGCATACGTATCTATTTTCACGACACCTTCCACAGCTAAAGATGGAAAAATCAGCGCCATCGTACCGATGGTATCCCATGTCGATCATAGCGAACATTCCGTAAAAGTTCTGATTACCGAACATGGAATTGCCGATTTAAGAGGCAAATCACCGGTTCAACGCGCTGAAGAAATCATTAATAACTGCGTGGATCCTACCTATAAAGATTTACTGAGAAGCTATTTGAATCTCGGACAAAAAGGACATACGCCTCAAAGTATGTCGGCTGCGTTATCATTCCACGATACTTTCAACAAAACCGGCGATATGCGTTTGGTGGATTATAGAAATTACAAATAAAGTTCTACTTCCCGCGCCACATCCTCCATCAACCATTTCGGGGTGGAGGTTGCTCCGCAAATACCTACCGATTGTACGTTTTTCAGCCATTGGGGATTTATATCGCCGGGATTGGAAATCAAATGAGTATTTGCATTGGCTTTGATACATTCGTCTAAAAGTACTTTTCCGTTGGAACTCTTTTTGCCGGCAACAAACAAAATCAAATCATGACGCGCCGCAAATTCCTTGATATGTGGTATGCGGTTAGCTACCTGCCGGCAAATGGTGTCGAAGTATTTGAAATTGACATCTTTATAAATCCGTTTTTGAATCTCCGTTACAATTTCCTTAAAATCGTGCACAGACATTGTCGTTTGGGAAAACAGATAAATATTCTTACTGAAATCCAATAAATCCAAATCTGTTATTTTTTCAATAACAATGGCTTTTCCTTCGGTTTGTCCAACCAAACCATTTACTTCGGCATGTCCGATTTTCCCAAATATAACAATTTGAGAATCAAGCGGATTCATTTCCTTATATTGTTTTAGAATCTTTTTTTGCAACAGCAAAACCACCGGACAAGTAGCGTCGATGATTCGTATGGAATTTTGTTCGGCAATTTCGTAGGTAGAAGGTGGTTCGCCGTGCGCACGCAAAAGCACACGCTTGTCGTGCATATTTTTCAAATCCTCATGATTTATCGTACGCAATCCTTTTTTCTGCAAACGGGCAACTTCTTGGCTATTGTGAACAATATCTCCCAAACAATATAGATCTTTGTCCGTTGTCAGTTCTTTTTCAGCGCTTTGAATGGCATTTACCACACCAAAACAAAATCCGGAACCTTCGTCAATTTCAACTGTGCGCATCGAATCGTTTATGGGTTAAAATAGTTTTATTAATATCTTCTATATAATTCAGAAGCTCTTCTCTACCCGTTTTTCGCTCCGAAGAAGTAATGAAAACAGGTGGAAGTTCTTCCCAAGTTTCCAACAGTTTAGCTTTATATTTTTCTATATTCTCCTTTAATTTACTTGAAGAAATCTTATCTATCTTGGTGAAAATGACGGAAAAAGGAATTCCGTTTTCGCCTAAACGCGTAATAAATTCCAAATCAATTTTTTGCGGTTCGTGCCTGCAATCCAATAATAGAAAAAGACAAGTCAAAGCTTCCCGTTCATCAAGATAAGCATCAATAATTTCCCTGATTTTTTCCCGCCCCTTTTTCCCTTTTTGGGCGTAACCATAACCCGGTAAATCCACAATATACCATTCTTCATTTATCAGAAAATGGTTGATCAACTGTGTTTTTCCGGGAGTGGAAGAAGTCATCGCCAGACCTTTTCTTCCGGTCAACAGATTAATCAAAGAAGATTTCCCGACATTCGACCGGCCGATAAAAGCATATTCAGGCCGCCTGTCCTGCGGACATTTTGCAGGATCGGTATTGCTAATAACAAACTCGGCTTTCTTGATATTCATCTAATAAATACTATTTAAATCAACAACAAAGTTAATACATTCTTTTAAATCCGAAGGATTAAATGTAAATAACCCCCAATGAAGCGAAGCGATTGGGGGTGTTTAGCCGAAAAGTAACGAACTGTCCCCGTAACTAAGAAACCGAAAATCATGTTCCAAAGCATAATTATAAATATCACGCCATCTCCCTTTCACAAAGGCAGAAATCAGCAACAGCAGAGTGCTTTTCGGCTGATGAAAATTCGTAATCATCGCATTGACAACATTGAAATGGTATCCGGGCACAATCATAATTTGCGTATGAGTTGTCAATACATTTAGATTTCGCCGTTCCATATAATTCAAAATATTCTGTAATCTCCTCACCCCCGTCCCCTCTCCAGATGGAGAGGGGAGTTGGAAAGAATAGGGCGTCCATTGGTTGACAGCTAATTCTTCCGGAGTAGCGTCGGGATGAGAGTCCAAGTAAATTCCTATGTAATAGAGACTTTCTAAAGTACGGACAGAAGTTGTTCCAACGGCATAAACAGAACCTTCCTTATCAATTAACTTTTGAATGGTTGATTTTCGGATGGAAATAGCTTCTGTGTGCATCACATGTTCAGCCAAAGTTTCCGACTTAACCGGTTTGAAAGTGCCTGCTCCCACGTGTAATGTAAGTTCTTCAAAATCCACATTTTTCTCCCTGAGCGATTGAAAAACAGCTTCGGTAAAGTGCAGACCGGCCGTTGGAGCAGCCACTGAACCTTTAACTTTGGAATAAATCGTTTGATAAGTTTCCTTGTCGCTTTCTTCCGTCTTGCGATTCAAATACGGTGGAATCGGCAATTCGCCAATTTTTTCCAATAGGTCGGCAAAAGTTAAACGGGAATCGTCCCAAGTAAAACGGATAAAATGAATTTCACCTTCACTTTTTAATCGCTCCACTGTGCACCTCGTCATGTCGAGCGTAGTCGAGACACCTACCATACACTCCAGCTTCCCTTCTTTCCACCGCTTAGCATTTCCGATTAAACATCGCCAGACGCAAGATTGCGTTTGAGCGAAAGATTGAGCATAATCGGCCGGTTCTTCCGGTTCGAGGCAAAAGATTTCAATTTGTGCGCCGCTTGGTTTTTGGAAAAGCATTCGCGCCTGAATCACCTTCGTATTGTTGAAAACCAAAAGTGCATTTTCAGGAATGTATTCGCTGAGATTTTGGAAAATGTCTTCGGAAATCTGACCGTTTTTCCAGATTAATAATTTGGATTTGTCCCTTTGGGGCAAAGGGAATTTAGCGATGCGGGCTTCGGGGAGATTGTAGTCGAAGTCGAAGATTTGGATATTTTTGGGAAGAATGTTCATATTTGTTTATTGTTATATTTTCGTGAATTAATGGGTTGCATTCCTACGGAATGCAACCTTAATCTTCGACCGGTTTAAAAATATATCGTTCATCATATTCCAAATTAAAATCTTTTAAAATTTTCTTGTATTCATCTAAAAATGTTTTCTTGTTATGATGTTGTTCTTGTTTTTCTATCTCTTTTAACTTCCTGAATCAAATTAGATAACGCTTGTGTCGGTCTAAAACCAAACAGAATATGAACATGATCGGGCATTCCACCGATTGACAAAACTTTATGTCCATGTTTTTGCATAATGGAAATAATATATTTGTACAATCGTTCCTGCCACGATTGGTTGATTAGCGACATTCGGTTTTGAACGGCAAAAACCGAGTGTATGTGAATTTGTGTGAATGTATTTGCCATAATTATATTAGTTGTTAGAGGGTTGCATTCCTACGGAATGCACGGTTTGGGTATTGTTTCCTTTCCTACCGAGCAATGCATCCCTGACGGGATGCGAGACGGAATTATAATTTCGTTTTTTCCCATAGATTATTGATAAAAAATTGTTTAGCATTCGACTTTTTATTAACCCTTATCTGAATCAACTACAACGTAACTTCTTTAAATTCCTCAAAAATTGCAGGATAAATAAACAACATATTTTCACCCATTCCGTATTCCAAACGTTTTTTGAATAATATTATTTCATCATCACTTAAGTATCTACCTATTTGATACATAGCTTCATCTTGTACGTCATCTTTGGTAAGGCAGTATATTATTTCATCTTTGTTAATCATATCATTTCTTATTTTTTTTCATCCCGGAATTAAATTCAACAAACTTTTCCCAGTTAATATCTCCGTTTTTCTTACAAAAATCAGTTATAAATTGGCCTGTAAATTTGTTGATTGTTTGTATGTATAACTGTTGAAACGCTTCATTACGTTCCTTTGCCATATTTCCTAATGGCTCAATAATGTCCAGATATAAATTTTCAGTTTGTTAATTGACTCATATCTTTTTTGATGAAAAACATCAATATTTTCTTCAATGAACTGTATGACGTCTCTTAGATTTAGCTGTTTCATATTTTACTTTGGGTTCTAATAAATAATATTCAATTGGTTCGACTTGTTCTTGCACTGAGAGATAATACTCCGGTACGATTTCAATTCCAATGGCATTTCTTTTCATTTTATTGGCGGCTTCTATCGTTGTACCGGAACCCATAAATGGGTCTAACACAGTATCGTTTTCCTGCGTGAATAAACGAATAAACCATTCAGGCAATTCTTTTGGGAAAGCTGCGCTATGATTTTTATTATTACATTCGGTTGATAAATGTATTACATTGGTCGGATATACGGTTTCTTTACCCAGCCAATTAGAAACATTTTTTACCAAAACCGCTGCCATTTTTTGCATTATCCCTAATTTTATCAGTTTCGCTCAAATTCCTCAACCGACTTTTTGCCCAATCTCCAATTGGAATTTTCACTGCATCTTGGTACATATTGAACTTTTTACTTTTTCTTCTGTCCAAAACCATCCTTGCTTTCTCATTTCAAGAATAAGTTCCATTACATAAGCGCTTCTTTCTCCATCTACTTATACCTCCATACGTTGATACACGTTGATCGGCATAAGGTGGTGATGTAACTATCAGATCAACTGAATTGTCCGGAATTTTCTTTAATTCTTTTCGACAATCTCCTAAATATAAATCCGTTTTTAATTCCATGAAAAGATTTTTTCTGTTCTGCAAATTTACGCCAATTTCTCCAATTTCCAAACAATCTTTATGAATTTCGACCTTCGTCGTACCATGTTCGAACCAAAGTCGTACCTTCACCGTTTGACATAATGATATTTCCAATTTTTTCCGTAAATTTGTACCTCAAAATAAGATGAAGAAAAGAAAATTAAGTTTTTTTGTATTACCTTTGTGTACAAAAAATAAACTTAACGAATATGCTTGTTAGTACTTTCTAAACAACAAAGTAAAGCAATGGAAACAAATGATTTTCAATCCCCAAATCTCAATCCTCAATTAATAAAAGTTGTAATTGTTGAGGATCATAAAGTAGTAGCCGAAGGTTTCGAGTATCTCGTCAACGGTTCGGGTATTGCACAAGTAATCGGGAAAGCCCATTCCGTAGCCGGGTGTTTTGAAATGCTGGCGCAGAAACCGGCTGAAGTACTTTTGCTGGATGTCAGCCTTCCTGATGGTAACGGCATTGATATTTGCCCCAAAATAAAGGAGCAGTATCCTAACCTTAAAATACTTATGCTGACCAGTTATTCCGAACAGTCCGTCATTATGCGGGCCTTGAAAAACGGCGCTTCGGGCTATATTCTGAAAAATGCGATGGCGGAAGAAATCATCGAAGGCATCCAAACGGTGGCTGCCGGTAAACGGTTCCTGTGCGATGAAGTCGATATCCTGCTCAAGAATACTGAAACCAACATTATCCGGCTGACCCGCCGCGAGCAGGAATTGTTGCGGTTGATTGTCTCCGGAAGCTCCAATACTGAAATTGCCGATAGCATGTGCCTCGGTTACGAAACGATTAAAAGTTACCGGAAAAACCTTATGCTGAAATTCAATGTACACAATACAGCCCAATTGGTGAAAATAGCCACAGAGCAAAAATACGTGTAATGGTTTTCACAACCTGATGATCCGGTCGCAAAAAGACAAAGAAGATTCACGGTGGGAAATCATCAGGATGGTTAACTTTTTATTGCTGTCGGACAACTCACTAATGGTTTTGATAATTTCACATTCAGTCGCAAAATCCAAAGAAGAAGTGGCTTCATCAAGCAAGAGAATTTCGGCTTGCTTGTAAAGCGTGCGTGCAATGCCGACCCGCTGCCTTTGACCGCCCGAAAGACGGGAACCGCTTTCTCCAATATGTGTTTCAATACCTTCGGACAAACTATCAACAAAAGTTCTCAGATTAGCTTGCTCCAATGATTTCATGAGCCGGTTCCGGTCGATAGATTCGGAACTTTCGCCTATTGCAACATTCTCGGCTAAAGTTCCATCCATAATAAACACATCCTGAGGAACATAACCTATGATATCGTGCCAACTTGTCCGGTTTATCCCGTTGAGCGGCTTCCCATCAACAGAAACAGACCCGCTTTGCGGCGTGTAAAATCCCAATAGCAAATTAAACAAAGTCGTTTTCCCAACACCGGAAATACCGCAAATACCAATTTTTTCCCCCTTGGAAATAGCCATTGAAAAGTTTTCTATAACCGGTTTTTCAGGTTGTGTTGAATCGGGAAAATAAAAATCGACTTTGTCAAAAACAATTTGACGCTGAAAGCTAACAGGATCTGCCGGTATTTCTTTGTCCTCTTTTTCCTTCTTTTCAAATTCTATCACCTCTTTTACAATGTCTAAGGTATAAGCGTTATTTTTTAATTGCGCCCACCCGCTCATTAAAGTTCTTACGGCAGGCAACATTCTCACAATGGTCACGGCAAAAACGCCGAAAGCTACTTTTATCTCATTGTTTCCCTTGCTAATCAATACCAACAGTACCATCACAATAATTATACCGACTTCAACCATTTCGGAAGGGATGCGCAAAACCCTATCGACCCGTTCACGATAATAGGAAATCCCCGCCAATCCTTCATCGAATTGGCGTTTAAAAAAGGGATAAGCATTGTTTACCTCCATTTCCACATAGCCTTTGAACGTTTCGCTGACGATGCGCGCTTGTTTCCTCCGAACTTCATTTTCAGCTCTCCCGTTTTTTTCCAATTCACGCCTGACAATAAAAAAATACAACCAGATTACCGGCAAAAGACAAAAGACTGTAAACAAAGCTATTTTAAAAAAATACAATGCAAGCCCTATCCATATAAACAATAACAATATCGCTTCGCCAAGCATGGTGAACGATAACGATAAAACATTTTGAGACAGGGTAAAACAGACTCCGTTAATCTTATGCGCTAAAGAGTTGGTATTTACGTTTTTAATATATAGAAGTCCGCGCTTGTAGTAACTTTCAAATAATTTGGCGGAATAGTATCTGTAAAGCGAATTGACATATCTTATCTGGAAAGTTCCCAACAATTCGTTTACTACATTTTTCAGAATGATAAAAACGACAATGGCGATGCAGACCATGATTATAAATGCGTTTTCATCGGTAATATGAGTCCATGAATGAATTTTGCCCAATATCGAACTGCCGCCGATTTCATTGGCGTTGAACATCAAAATAAACATAGGAATCAGCACAGCCAAGCCGGCAAAATTGAAAATGGCGCGTAACAATACGGAAAACGTAACTCCGGCGGCAGACCGTCGATAAGAACGCGGAAGTATTTCAATGATTTCTTTTATACTCATTACATTTTTTTAACGTCATTGCGAGGGCGAAGCCCGAAGCAATCTCCCTATAGTATAGATTGCTTCGCCGCAAGCGGCTTGCAATGACGGCATTTAACACTATTTCATAATACTTTTCGGATGACAAAGGTGAAAAATAATAGAATTTCCTATCGCTTTATAAAAACCGCAGGGACCCAGATATTCATCATATCTCCATTTCCTTGATTTCAAACGTTCGATTTTCAACTTGACAATTTCCGGCAAGGAAAGATTCTTAAAATTCAGAGGATTCAGAGGTTCAAATGATTCTTGCAATATACGGTTTTCAAGCTCCGGATTACCGGCATAAGGAGGAGCCAATTCGGGTTCCAAATCTAAATATTTAACAGCCAAAGCCGTAAAAGCATCCGCAAATTTTAGCAAATGAAATTTGTCTATGGCTTCCCTGTAAGCCTCAAAATCAATATTTCCTTTGTTGGCTTTCAAAAAGATAGCCCAATCGCATAAATGTTTCAAAAACAAATGTGCGATAAAATAGTGCCCATACGAATGACAAAGAATAAACAACATATTAAAATCCGGAGGCGGAAATAAAGCCTTATTTACAAACGGATTACTTAAAAATTTGCTACCGGCAAGCGTTTTCTGCAAATGTTTCTCCAAGGCAGCGACATTCTTGAATTGAATCTCCGACAAGAAATAATTATGATTCTCAAGTAATACCCCGTTCATTTGCAAAACTCCATGTTTGTCTATGTCATGATCTTTTACAGCGCCGTTTTGAATAAGGATGCAATCGCCCTCCTTTTGTTTCCCGAAAAGATAAAAATCAATATCACAAGATTCGCGATGGGCAGGAACCGGATAAAATTGAGACAGTCCGAAGCCTTTGAATATCAGCATTTCAATATTATTTTCGGCAAAAGCTGCCGCTATTTCATTGGCAACCGCCAATTTTTTTTCATATCCGCTCTCGATTGCTTCGACACTAATGATCCACTTCAATTTTACGGAACGGGGAGGTTGCAATTCTTTCGGCAAAAGGATTACTCCATCCAAGACAATAGCGCTTATCCCATGCCTGACCGACAGATTGAAAATTTCGTCCCAAGCAGCTTCCGTCGCATCCTCAAACAGCGCTTGGTCGGGAAACTTATTCCATAAAGCGAGTTTCAGCAATGCAAACAACATTTGCCGGGGGCGGGTCAGGGAATCGGTATTCATATTTCCAATGCGTTACAGTCAGTTAATTGGTCGATCCAGGCAAGAGCATCTTTCTCAGCAACGGACGTATCCACATTAAAGTGTGTAACAAGCAAACGGGTGACATCCTCCAATGAAAAATCTTTTTCAATTAATTCATCCCAAAGCCATTTGGCCGTTTCATTAAACGATACGACTTTTGTCATATCCACTCCTACAGCGCCTTGCAAAATCAATACATTTTCATCAGCGATGGTTCTAATTTTTAGTCCTCTTTTAATTCTCATATAGATAGCTATTAAGCTACAAACTTACGTAAAAATTTTAATATATCCAATAGTTATAAAAGTGTTTTATTATTTTGCCAAATCAGGAAGTAAAAACTTGCCAAATCAGGAAGTTTTATGTATCTTTGCATTCAAAATATGTTGTATATGAGTAAGAATGATTATTTATCAAGACTTTGTGATTTTGAACTTCAAAATGCGCTTTCTACTATGGGCGCAGTACTAATTGAGAAGGATAAACACTGATAAAATTTACGAACCCTCTTTTTTAATGGTATTAACAGGGGGACAATATGCTTATCGTAGAAAAGACGACGTGTTAGTTATTCCGATTGGGTGTTTGAAGAATTGATGATATTCTGCGTTCCATCGCAAACCAACAGCGAAAAGGGAATAACAGATATTTCCTGATGGGAGTTAAACGCAACCAGCAGCGCCAATAAAGCCGAGCCGTCCGGCTTTGAGTCGATATTGCTTTCCCGTTGCGCCGGATGACGGTGCGTACAATACCGACAACGTCCGGTACCGTAACGTGTTCCTGATTCCTGACCACTCCATCGCCCTGAATAACCAATTGATCGCCCGTCCGGCTGATAATTCTGTGATATTTATATTTGCCTTGATGGCGAAAACCAACGATAAGGCCTCTCGTCAATTCTTCGGGAGAAAAAGGCGAGACGACAATCACTTCACTGCCGTCGCCTCGAAAATAAGGACGCATGCTCTCGCCTGTTACGCGCAATTCGACGCTTTCCCCTTCGGCAATAAAGCGTTCCATGCTTTCAAAAAACTTATCGGGCGGAATATCTTTTGAAGCCATTGATTATTGGTTATTTAATCTGCTTGGAATGTCCATTTTTTGGTGTAAAATTCTTATCACGCTTATTTTACCGTTAGCAGCAACAGTATAAAAAATAACGTGCGATTCAACGCTGTAACTTCTGTACCCTGCTTTGATGTGATCAATTTTGCGACCTGCTTCAACATTGGCAGCAAGAAACAGTATTTTATCAATCAACAAATTATAATATTTGTCAGCCTGCTGTCGCGACCATTGAAAATAAGTATATTGCCAAATAGAATCGAGGTCTTCAAGTGCCTTTCGACGTATAAAGAACGGCGCCTTCATAGATATTTCCGATGTATCTGGTTTAAATATTCCTGTGAATTGAAATTCTCAATTACTGGGGAGTTTTCACCTTCTGCAAGTAGTTCGCGTAAAAAGTTTTTCTGATGTTCTTCAAACGAAAGCAACATTATTGCCTTGCGTATAACCTCATCTTTGGATTCGTACCTGCCGGAAACAACTGCCTCGTTTATGAAATTTTCGTAATATGTACCTAATTTTGTATCCATAATAATGACATTTATTTTTACAAAGGTATAACTTTTTGTTTGAATTAAAAAAACATTAAATATACATATTTGGTTATTCAGGTCAATCCTTAAACACTTTCTTAAATACCAATCGAGCCGCTTCCGCATTCGGCAAACATTCCATGCGATAAACGGGAATTTGCTTCAAAACCGCCGAAAAAATGTCACTGATGTGATCAAGCAACGTTTCGTCGCTTCGGAACGATGTGGGACAAGCGTGCAATAAAACCCCTAACGCTTCTTTTTTTTCTAATTGCGTTATTTTGTTATGGGAGGCTTGCGACAGCCGGACGATTCCGGCTATTGGGGCGCTTTTGTTTTTATAGCATGGGGTTTTGCCACTCCAGGGCGCCCCGAAAACCGAAACCGTTTGATCGTCCATCACGCGAATAGCTGGGGTATCATCGTTGAGCAATTCGGTATGTAGAATGTGATTGAGCCACAGTTGAGAGTGCGTGCTTTTTCCCATACCGGACGGTCCCAGAAAAAGTACCGCTTTCCCTTTATACACGATAACCGATGCATGAACTAATAGGGTTTGATGAAGAATGAAAACAATATCGAAAGCCCACAAACTACCGTAACACAATATATCACCGGGAGTATGTTCGTCCATATTGGTTTTCGCTAAAATTTGTCCATTGAGATTCAAGATTTCCATCAATAAGGGTGGAATTCCCAATCGTTCGATTTTCATTATATAAGTATTGCCCTCAACAGCAAGACTTAAATTTGTATCTTTTCCATAAAAGGGAAAAGAACAAAACGGAGCGATATTCCGGTCGATTAGCGGAACGCACATTTGCAATAGAAGTATAGGTTCTTCACCGGTATTTTTTTCGGTAACAAAAGGTAAAAATGCAGGAATACGTTCCAAACCGTTTCCGGAAACTTCGATGGAATGACCTGCAATGGTGTAGTGTGTCATTTTGATAGTAGAATTAATAAAAATGGCTGTGTCAAAGAATACTTTCAACACAGCCTCTTTTTAATTTAATTAGCCAAATCGGATAATATCATTATTAATATGTCTCAATAAGTTTTCCGGTATTATCATATGTTTTAAGACCTGTAACACTACCGCCGATATAATTGAATATACCTTTGCTGGCTGAAATTTTTCCACTAGCCTGTTCAAGTACAAAATTTGTAATCTTATGATTTCCTCCTATAAATGTGCCATTAAACTTATAATTATTATCAAGTCCAATAGCCCTCCACGTTTGACCACTCAAATCAATATCGCTGGCGAGTGTAATCGTGCATCCAGTAAAATCAAAACCTTTTGCATTATTCTCAGCGGAAAGAGCGCCAAAATCATAATTTGGAACATAGCCCATGGTGATGTCGTTGCAAACGCCTGCAAGCCATCTCAATTCAGAAGCAGTACGAATAATTATATTATTACCGGCGATGTGCGGAATCGAATAAGACACTCCATCCCATGCACCCCATGGATCTAAGGCATTATGAATTATTAATTGATTCCAGGACACAGTAATTGGATAGAAACAGGAACGCTCAATCCCCTTAGGATAAGTGAGTTTAAATCCAGCATCGCCCAAGCTCGTTCGAAGGTAAATACGTAAATAAGAGCCGGCGCTTAATCCCGGATTAATTACTATTCCACATTTATACGTTCCCGTATTATCGACTTTGTAACCATTGGTTCCATTGGCGTCGGCATCCGCAAATAATTTAATAGATGGTGTTGGATTTACATAAACAGGCAATCCACTGGGTGGTATCGCAGTAGTTCTCTTCAACACGTCGTTACCTGATGCGTCGACAGGAGCCTTCACTTCTATTTGATACAAGACGGTACCTGCAGGGATATTAGTGAAATTCAAGACTAAAAAAGCCGTCGCATGATTAAAATAAATACCGCTTTGCACTTTGGAAATATCTTGACCTACAGCAGTTGCATCTATCAGATATGAATTTGCTGTACCCTTTTTAAGACTAAATAAATTGGAGTACATAAAAGCATTGCCTCCAAAATTATTATATGCGCCGCTACCGTTTTGATTTTGACCATATAAATCTAAATGTATATCACCATTTCCTTGCGTACCGGCAGCGGTAACCAACATAGCCTTGATATATGGGTAAACACATACATAACTACCATCGGAAATATTTCCACCTGTCACTTTCGTAAATGTACCGGCTGCAACATTTTCTATATTTGTGGAAGTCTTGTAGACAAACTCAAAAAAGCCGCCGTTGTTGCCATTAAAATCAGTGTTGTTGATTTCTTGTAATTTAAATTTATCTCCCACGCTCCAGTAAGTATGCGCGGGAGAAGTGCTAAGATCAATAGAGGTGCGCAAAGAAACGCCAAATTCATCAATAACATCTCCTTGTTTAACTGTAGATTTTTCTGCTATTAAAGCAACCTGATCATCTTGAGATTGTGCTGTATTCATTACATCCTGATTGGCGCAGCCTGCAAATAATGCCATTGCAGACAGCAATAAAAATAAATTTTTCATGAAATTTTTGTTTTAATAATTTTGTAAGATAAAATCAATTGTTTTTTGGAATTTATTACTAAATATTCCCTCCATCTGTAACAGGTTTTGAGAATTCGTCTCCTTCTCCAAACCCTTTCTCAACCATCACATCTACTACCTCTATTTTTGGGGGTAAGTAATCTTTGGGGTCATTTACTTCGTTTAATTTCTTTTTCTTTTTCATTTTCTTTTAAATTTAGTGTGAATAATAATTAGTTTATAATAACAAGTACAAAGATAAATTGATTTTTTTTAATAAAAAATAATAAATATCGCTTATTTGGAATAAAATATCTCCTATTTGGAATAAATTATCGCTTATTAGAAAAAACATCTACTATTTGGATAATTTATATTATTTGGATAATTTAATTGTAAAAGAGTAGAAAAAAACATTTTGCAAATCAGAAAATAACTAATGTTTCGCACCTCGTTTTAACCCATTGACATATAGAATACAACACAACGCAGCTCGGGGTAGGAGAATGCCACTCCATCCGAGAACTACGTAGTAGTTCAACTTTTTTATCTCACTATCATGCCTGTTATTTAAGTCTTTATGAGGTGCGAAACATTAGTAAATAACTTATAATTGTTTGAATTGCCGAACCGGCATCCCGTTAGTGGATGCTTCACTCGGTAGAAAAAAGCATCCTATATCCTCCTTGCATCCTGTTAAGGATGCATCCCAATGGGATGCAGGATTGAGAGATTGTGTTTCATTCTACCGAGCGACACATCCCTACGGGATGTTCTGCGACAAATGGAAATGTTAATTCCTAATTTTGCAAATCAGAAAATAAGTAGTATTTTTGCCATAAATAAAATTTGCGAATTAT
>Ga0209629_10000176_pt1 | contig 31333 bp, 35 predicted proteins | sample TergutCu122P5_FD_187286 | JGI IMG/M metagenome (GOLD analysis project Ga0209629, IMG submission 187286) | Cubitermes ugandensis P5 segment gut microbial communities from Kakamega Forest, Kenya - Cu122 P5 (SPAdes) (version 2) | ecosystem: Host-associated > Arthropoda: Insects > Digestive system...
GGTTGACGTTTCGTATAAACATTGTGGTTTGGTGCAACGGGCGGACGGTTATCAATACTTTTAACATGGAGGCGGCGTTTCCTCCCCTAGTTGAAACTAGAGGTTCCCACGCCGAATTTTTTATGGACGTTGTAATGCCAAAGGACGATAAAGCCCTGCTTGATGAGATGATTGATGCGAAAATGGCTGATGCGATGACGCCGGGTTTTGAGGCTGAATTTACTCCTGAAGAAGCCGACCGGGCAGGAGCCTTCTTTGAAGATGCCTTGTCTGAAGAGGATGCCAAGGAGAGTGCGATTGATCTCATCGAGGCGCAAAAATAATCTTCAAAAGGCTAATAAAAGGAGGAGAACTTGTCAATCACCCCTAACTGAAGTGCCGTAACCAACCGGCTACGTTGTAAAGAGTGCGCAAGACCGACGTTGGGATGCTTCCTCAGTTCCAACCTCTCGAAGCCAGAGATGCAGACAAGCCACGGGTAACGGGCGGACGGTTATCAATACTTTTAACATGGAGGCGGCGTTTCTTCCCCTAGTTGAAACTAGAGGTTCCCACGCCGAATTTTTTATGGAATCAAAAAAGCAATTTCATGAAATTGTAGCCGAAAAGCTCATTGACCAGCTCAAGGCCGGCACTGCTCCGTGGCAAAAGCCGTGGGAACCTGGCGATCCCAACGCCTATTTTCCGATGAATCCCACCACAGGAAAACGATATAAAGGAATCAATTCCCTTTTTTTGATGGCTCAAGGTCATAGTGATGTGCGCTGGATGACCTATAAGCAGGCCGCCGATGCGGGCGCACAGGTACGAAAAGGTGAGAAAGGCACTTTGATTCAATGTTGGAAGTTCAGTGAAGAGCAAAACATGCTGGACGAAAACGGGCAACCCGTTCTTGATGCAAATGGCAAACCATTCAAGGAATCTATCTTGCTCGAACGCCCGCGTGTGTATTTTGCGACCGTGTTCAACGGTGAGCAAATTGACGGATTGCCTCCGATTCAACCCAAAACGGAACAGACTTGGAGCGCCGTCGAACGGGCCGAGCAAATAATAAATGCTTCAGGCGCGACCATCACGCATGTGAATGGTAATCGGGCGTTCTACCGACCATCAACCGATAGCATCGCACTACCAGAGCGAGGCCAGTTTTCCAGTCCCGACCGTTACTATGCGACCGCGTTGCATGAACTCGGTCATTGGACAGGCCATTCGTCACGTCTCAACCGTGACTTATCGCATCCGTTCGGAAGCGAAGGATATGCAAGAGAAGAGTTGCGAGCCGAGATTGCTTCAATGATGATTGGCGATGAGTTAGGTATAGGTCACGATCCAAGCCGACATGCGGCTTATGTTGGTTCTTGGATCAAGGCGTTACAGGAAGAGCCGAAGGAGGTGTTTCGCGCGGCTGCTGACGCCGAGAAGATTCACAGCCATATACTGGCTTTAGAGCAAAAGCAGGTACTGGAGCAAAACCAGGCGCAACGGCAATCTGTTGAAAATCGGGAGGTCACTATGGAAGCTCAAAATGCGTATCAGGCCGAGCTTGGCCGGCTTCTCGCGGTATCTACTATAACGCCGGGAAACTATACGCCTAGTGATGCAGTAAAAGAAGGAACTCATGCGGCTGTTTTCGTCGATGATGTTCCTGTGATCCTTTGCGGGCCTAGTGATGATCCCGCTTCCGTCGCCCAGGCCGAGGCGCTGGCGAGTAACGCTCATGCGCAAGCAGCTTTTCGCGCAGCAGGAAAAAACGGGGAAGTCCGTAGTGGTGTAATTGCCGGTAATCTTATCGAATGGCGGGGAAATGAAGCAGCCGTTGTATCTAAACCGTCTGGGCAAATTATCGGGGCCAGTGGTGAAGATGGCCCCTTAGTGGCCATTGTTTTGAATGATTTGGGTCATGCGTTGGCCACTAAATTATGCGTAACCACGGCAACGGCTCGAATTTTTGATGCCAATGCTCCAGAGTTGGATAATGGCCTTGTTCTATCGGCGCTGGCTCGTTCTGTGGAAGAAAAGGAAAAGGAGGACATTATTTTAGCCGCTAAAGAAAATCCGATTACGGCGGGTGTTGCGGCAGAAATCGTTCAAGCCATAGCTAATGAAGGTCGCTGGGGAGATCAGGTGTGGCCGATGAAACAAGCAAACGTATATGCTTCGCTTGCGCTTCAGGACTTAAGTGAAGGCAAACTTTGGTTTGCGGCAGACTCATTATTTAAGGCTGCTGAAATAGAAGATGAGTCAGAGGCTGTGGACACTATTGGGCCATCTTTTACTACTTGCCTGGTTCATGCGCAGGAGATCAGGGACAATCAACAGATAGTTGTTACTAAAGAGGCCGAGCGGCAATATATCAACGTGCCTTTCAAAGAGAAAGATGAGGCTAAACAGCTTGGGGCGCGTTGGGATCGTAAGCAGCAGTCTTGGTACGTGCCAGAGGGTGTGGATCCCACTCTATTTGCCAAGTGGACACAGGGAACCACTACAGAAAACACAGAACCGCATGTGTCTCAACAGGCCCCGGTGGAGGTTCAAAGTGACGACCAGAAGGTCATACAGACGCGACAGTATTTGGCTGTGCCCTATGCACAGCGTAATGAGGCAAAAGCCGCCGGCGCGTTGTGGGACAATACAGCCAAATCTTGGTATGCCGGCCCAAAAGCGGACATGGCAAAGCTGGAACGCTGGAAGCCCGAAAATGTGAAGGAACAACAAGGGCCGGCCATAACGCCGAGAGAAGAGTTTGCGGAGGCCATGCGGAGTATTGGCCTGTTTACCGGTATAAATAAAGAAGGCGATCATCCGATAATGGATGGGAAACGGCATCGCGTACCGGTCGAAGGAGGTAAAAAAGGCGCGATTGATGGTTTCTATGTTGGACATTTGGATGGTCATCCAGCAGGCCGCATCATCAATAACAAGACCGGCGCGGATATTACTTGGAAAAGCAAATGTTATACTCTCAGCACCGAAGAGAAAGCGAAGCTACAAACCGAAGCCGCCGAAAAGCTGGCACAGCGCGACGCCGAACAAGAGCGGATATATGAGGCCACAGCGGAGCGGGCCAGTAAGCTATTAAATGATCCCCTTGGCCGTATTGTGCCTATTGAGGAACGTTCGACTCCATATTTACAAGCCAAGGGTATTCATGCTCACCGTGGAGTGTTTGCCGATAAAGAACATAAGACAACCTGTATTCCGGCTTTTGACGTAGATGGGAAAGTATGGACAATGCAGTTCATCGACGAGAATGGCAAAAAACGATTCATGAGCAACGGCAAGAAAGAGGGGTGCTTTCATCCGATCGGTGGAATGGATGCCTTGGCGTCAGCACCGCGCCTGCTGATTGCCGAAGGCTACGCCACAGCCGCCCAGCTCGCCATGGCCTGTGGTCATGCCACGGTCGCCGCGTTTGATAGCGGCAACCTTGAGGCGGTGGCAAAGGCATTACATGCCAAATATCCGAGCAAACAAATTATCATCGCCGGCGACGATGACCGTCACCTAGTTTTGACTCACGGCCATAATCCAGGCCGCGAAAAGGCCGAGGCCGCCGCTCAGGCTGTAGGTGGTAAAGCGATCTTTCCAACATTTGCGGCGGCGGAAAATACCTATCCGAGTGACTTGCCAGCCATTACGCCTGATAGCTACAAAATGCACCTACGTGCCGAGCAGCGCCTTGCCGATGCCGCTGCCAGCAAAGTTAAATTTGCCGATGGCGAAGAGGCAAAACTTAAAACGTCAATGTTGAGTGATGCGCAGCTCGCGGCATTGAATACGATGAAAAAGCATACCGATTTCGACGATTTTGTGAAAAAGAGCCAGTATGGTCTTATGGCGGTGCAGCGGCAAGTTAGCGCGGTTGGGATAGCCATGAGCCAAGAACTGCGTGCGCATGGCGAAGATTTGCGTGCGCAGTTGCGTAAAAAACAGCAACAGCCCGACCAGCGCCAGCGCCGCACGGGACGAATATAGAAAGGAGAAGCAAAATGGCTGAAGACAAAAAGTCGGGCTATGGTGGCAAAAGGGTACGCACAAAGTACGGTACGAAGATGGTGCGGATTGGTTGTAGTCTTTTTGTGCGGCAGGATCAGGTTGAGTGGGTGGCAGAAAGAAAATGGGGCGATGTAATAAGGGAGGCCATTGATCTGGCGATGGAAAAAGAATCTGATAGGAGTCATGCAAGCAGCTTGACCAAGCTAAAGCAGTTTTATAATTCCTCTTTGCTTGACTTGCTGAGGGTGGTCGAAAACGAAATAAACAACCTCGCTATTATCAAGAATCGCCTACAAGCCTTTCATGAACAGCATGACAGGCTAGATAGACTTGCCAAGAATGACTAGGCCAAGATAAGTTGTGTAAAAATATTCTTGACCTGGCTCGGTGACTAGGCTATTATGAGTATACCTTAAATAGCCTTGAGAAAGGCGAGGCCAGTGTCAGTATGGGCACTTATGCGACCGCCATTTACAGCCTTGACCCGGATAAACTCAATCAGCTTATCAGTATTTTTTCGCGGGAAAACGATGTACTCGGCCAGATCATTTCTGACCGGGAGCTACCACAACGGATTCGGGGAACTTCCATAATTTGAAGCCCATCATTGTAGCATAAGTATTTTCTAACAACTGGAAGGAGATTGATCGTGAATATGACACCGAAAAGCTACTTGCATGATGAAGAAGAGCGCCAAGGTTTATTGCTCGAAGGTGGAACCGACCTACTCTATCTCGCCGAATCTCAGGAGGCAGGCAACGCAGGTGATGAGGAAACCGCATGGGCTTGGTTGAGCCTTGTCGAACTGGAGCCGTCAACTCTTATGGGTATTAAAAGACGTTCTGGTGCAAAATTTATCCGCGATAAGGGTTTGCGTACCACTAAAGCCGATGCCGCTTTTGGCCCAGGTTGGTTGGATCGGGATTGAATTATGGAAAACAGATCATTTGAAAAATTAAGCCGCTTGCTGGCAAGCGAAGAAGAGTTTACCGAAAAACTCAAGAATACCAGAGCAGCTAAGCAGCTTAATAGTGCCAGAACTAAGTTGTTAGAGCATGTGCGCGAGGTCGGCCGTAGTGGCGATTTGTCTTTGATTGTTGCTACAGAAAAAGCCATCGTCGAAGGCGATTTGATGCGCTATGCAAACAGCCAGCCGATGGCCGATAGCTTGAAAACAGCTATCAACGAATTGGTGACTATCGAGCGGCATATTGGCATCGTTGACGATCCGGGCGAATATCGGAGAATCGATCAAGCCAACAGCTTTCAGAAAAATCGTCTTCCAAAAAATCGACCAGGTGGTTTACCAAATGACGAAGCACGACAAGCATTTGTAAGCCACTATACTCGGTTGAACAACTTGAGCAAATCCAGGCTCGGCGACGATGAAAAGAAAGTCATCGACGCGCGGAAGTCAGCCATTTTCACTGCCGGCAAGCTCTATACCGAACGCCAGGCCAAGACTCTTGGCGTTGATCTCGGCCGAGGCAAAAAGCGAGGCAGTAGCCTGTGAAAAAAATTCTTTTCGCGGTGCTTCTATTTTTGTTGCTGTCACCGTCGAGAATGCCGGCGGCGACCGCCACCAACATCGAGGTGGGTTTTTCGCCTGACGGAACAGCCGAGGCTTTGGTGTTGAGTGCAATCAATAACGCTCGCCAGTCTGTACGTTTGGCGGCTTATACGTTTACCGCGCCCGCCGTGGTACGTGCCCTGATCGCGGACAAACAGCGCGGTGTAGACGTGCAGGTAGTGGTTGACGAGAAGAGTAGCCATAAAGCGGCGTCGGTGGCCGCGTTAAACTTGCTGGTCAATGCGGGTATTCCTACGCGAACGGTTGCCGCCTTTCAAATCCAGCACAGCAAATACGCCGTTATTGACGACCTGCATGTCCAGACCGGAAGCTATAACTACACCGCCGCTGCCGCGCGGTACAACTCGGAAAACGTGCTGGTCGTGTGGAATTGTCCAGACCTTGCACGTCTTTACCTGGCTAACTGGCAGCATCTTTTTGATGCGGGCCAGCCTGTTACTTCGAGCTACTGAGGCTAAATATGATAAAGTTCAAGAACGTTTTGACACACCGTGTTACCAAAAGGCTTGCGGTTACTGTACCAATAATCATTGTTGTACTTGGATTGCTAAGCACATTTGGTATGAAGGAAATGCCGGTGTTAAGTTTCCTTTCTGTCATTGTTATTTACATCTTTGTCGATTGGCTACTTTCCACGAAAGATGAGCGTAAAGCATTCTTGGATGCAGCACTCTTGAGTGGAGACTTTAAGTTATGGTGTGCATATATCCTGATATTTATTGGATTTCTTTCTTCACGATCGGAACCTTCAGAGCCTGCCGTCAAACTGATATTTTCGCTTGTTCAGATGTTTGGCATCGTGGTTCTGTTTATCGTGCCAGTCATTATCTTTACAATCAATATGGTTGCATCGAATACGTTGTCGTTTATCGACTTGCTTATCACTCGTTTTCTGCGCAGTTTGGTATTCTATTCACTGGCGCTGTGGCTGATCGGATATGGAGGTGATCAATTATATAAATGGGTACTAGCAAATCCGAATGACGCGGTGATTGGTGCAGTAGCGTTTGTTATCGTCTGGATAATTTTCAATTTAAGTGGTGGATTATCTCTTGAATCGAAGGTCATTGCCAAAACGACAGGTTTAGCGTCACTGACGTTAAGTGTTCGTGTACCAAAAACGACTGAAAGAGATAACCGCTACATAGCAGCTCATGAGGCCGGACATGCGTTGGTTTATGCTGCGCTTGGTAATCTCCACCTTCCTGTTGACGTTAAACTAATAGTAAACGATTACTCTGACGGACACGGTGTTTTGGGGTGTATTACCAACGTTGGCAGTAATAATCGCCTTGATGAAAAATCATTTGCAGAGTGGTACATGTTAGTTTTCCTCGCCGGAAAGCTCGGCGAGACTGTCATATATGACGAATCCACGCTTGGCAGCAGCAATGACCATCTAGGTTGGCTTGGCGTGGCTCGCAACTATTTAGCCAATCATTATCGTGGTATGTATTACGCTAACCCGCGAAGTAAGTTCGAGCAGGAGCGGAACGAGATTAAGCTGGAAGCGTTGCAAGCTGAGCAACTAGAAATGCTTCGCGCGTTCTTTGACATAAATATAGAGGTTTTCAAACAGCTTGCCGACACGCTGCTTGAGAAGCGTATAATGAACCGAGATGAATTAATTCCTTTCCTGAGCCGTGTGAAGTTGCCTGACGGCTTCCCTCTTCCATTTGGGCAGTATGAAAAAGGAGCTTGACCACATGTGGTTTTCTCAGTGAAAATTGCCCGTATATATATGCGGGTCAGCACTGACGAGCAAGACCTGACTCGCCAGGCTGCTATTATCGAAAGCACCGAAGCGGCAGGTTTCTACGTCGCCGGCGTTTACCGTGAGAAGGCTTCGGGCGCTCGCGCGGATCGGGCCGAGTTGCTGCGTATGATCGGCGACCTGAAACCTGGTGAAGTCGTTGTTGCGGAAAAAATCGACCGCATTAGCCGTTTACCATTGCCCGAGGCTGAAAGTCTCGTGGCCTCGATCCGCGCCAAGGGCGCACGGCTGGCTGTTCCTGGTGTGGTCGATTTGACCGACCTGGCGGCCGAAGCCCAGGGCACGGCAAAGATAGTGCTGGAGGCGATTCAGGAATTGCTTTTGAGGCTCGCTTTACAGATGGCCCGTGATGACTACGAGGATCGCCGGGAGCGGCAGCGGCAAGGCGTTGAGCTGGCAAAAAAAGCTGGTCGCTACGTCGGCCGGATATCCGATGTAAAGATGCACGAGCGCATTGTAGCGTTGCGTGTTGCCGGCCACAGCATTGTAAAAACGGCCAAGCTGGCTGGTTGTAGCCAGAGCCAGGTGAAACGGATTTGGGCGCGGCATAAAGCCGCCTTAGAAGAACAGAAAGCCAGCTTTGGCCATGGGAATACGGATTAGCCAAAGCGCAATTAAATGTAGGGGATAATAAGCGTAAAAAGCCCATTTCCAGCGCGGGAAGCGAATGGACATACGCGAGGCCAAGAAAAGCACTGGCAAGGCCGCTAGTGCCCAAAAATTGCCATTTATGAACCACAGAGCCGCGCAGGACAGCACTGCGGCCATGACAGCCAGCCAGTTTGGCCGGCGCAGGCATAACCACACAGCCAGGCCGAAGGCCACCGCCGGCCAGCAAAATTCAACCAACCCACCGCCTAAGACAAATACCGCCGTGGCGGCCGCCAGGCGCGGCTTGTCACCATGCTCGGCAAAATACGCCGTCGCCGTGAAGACCAGCAGCGTGAACATTACGTTAAGCGGCCACCAACCGGCGTACAGACCGCCGAGAGCTACGAACGGTATAGAGGCCAAAATGCCGAATACCGCCAGACGTTTCATGGTACGTTCGTACACACCGCGCTCGAAAGCGCCAGGCCGGGCCAGATTGTAAGCCAGAACGAATACAAAGAGAGGGAGCGCAACGCGGCCGGCTTGAAACAAGAATGGCAGCGTTGCGTTAAACAGATATTTATTGATATGGTCGCCGGTCATCAAAACCAGGGCGAGCCACTTCAAAGCCTCAAGATTGCCATCGGCAACTTTCAAGGGATTTTGAATGCGTCTTTAATGTTGGGTAATGGCCAGCCATAGTCAAAAAGAAGCCGATCACGTTCAATGGTAGGCATTGGCAATATCTCGCGGCGCTCGATGACGCGGCCAAGAACATCGACACAATCAATATATGGTACGTCTTTCCTATTGTCTCGATGGACAATAGCCATAGTAGGAGTGGCTACAGCAGGAGTTACGCCGTTCAGAGCTTTTGGCCAGCAGCTAGGCCACAAAACCCTAACGCTGGCATCTTTATCATTATTGAAACAGGACTGGCCTTGCCAAATCATTGTCTCTTCTGAGAGCGTATCAAAATCTTCATCCAGAACATCATGCCAGATTTGATGTTTAATAATGTCGCCGTTCTGGTCGCCGTATCCCAGACGCCAGCGGGTTATTGTGGTAAATGCCCGCAAACGGCGAGAAGTTGACACGAAAAAACCTGCTACAGCCTTCCGTACAGTCTTACGGCAAACAACCGTGTAACGTGTGTTTGGAAAGGGCCAGCCGACTTTCAAATCCTTATCAGCCTCAAGCCGCAAGTCCAATTCAGGGCAGGTAAAATCAAGCAGATCACAGGCAAATTTCTTTTGCTGATAAAGGCGAGGAATAAAATGAATCAACATTTCTTTGTCCATATCTCCCCCTTTAATCAGTTGGATCGCTGCCGTCCTGGTCGGTGCCATGCAGCACCGAACCGAAGATACGTGGGTTTGCCGTGCGAAAGCGGCTTACCACTTCACGCACGGCGTTTCGCTTTATGTTAAGCGCAATGGATGGTCGCATGGGCACTTATTTTCGGCATTCCGCCGGCACGGCGGCGGGTTTAGCGCCTTTGGACTTGCTACCCTTTTTGGGTTTATCAACGGGTTTGACGCAGAAACCGAGGGCTTCCTGGGTAGCCGCGTCAATTCTCCCGGTCTTCCTCAATTTTTTGTCGGCTTGAAACTGCTGCAATGCTTTGTGGGTTTTCTTGCCCATTTCCCCGTCAATCGAACCGGGGTTGTAGCCCTGATCGGTCAATGCTTGCTGGACTGCCTGAATCTGTCCGCATCGGTAAGCCGGAAGTTCGACACACTCACGAGCCGGCTTTGTCTCAACAGGAGCTGCGGCGCAGAAACCAAGAGCGTCCAAGGTCTTGGCGTCGGCTTCCCCGCTTTCCGGCAGGCTCTTTTCCTTTTGAAATGCCCGCAGCGCCGCCACGGTTTGGCTGTTCATTGTCCCATCCAGCGGCCCAACGTCAAAATGCCGGTCAGCCAGGGCCTGTTGCACGGCCCGCCCTTGATCGGCGGCGCCTACCGGCAAATTTTGACAAGATGATGGTGGCGGCGCCCCTTTTGAGCAGGCACAAAGCAGTAAACCGCAGCAACTAAGGGCGACAACCAGGCATTTACCAGCATTCATAAATTCTCCTTTTCAATTCGAGGGAATACTTAAAATTGGACGTTTTCTAAAAAAATATTGCATTGTCCAACTTGATTCAGCAGTAAATACGAGATCTTGCCAGTTCCCGAAGCAGCTTTGCCCACGGTCAAATTGCGAATTGCGGATACATTGTCTGTTCGTGCGAAAATGGTAATTAACGTCTTATTATTTATTCTATCAAGTGACCGCTTCGTGAGTTTACCGCTTCGTAACGTCACCATATAACCAGCACGTTTTTCAATGTCTTCTACTGTTCCGCTAAAGGCTAACCACTGCTTCTCATACATATCCTTTGCATTGACAAGGTTGCCTTGCATCATTTGACAAATTTGAGGCAAAGTATCCCCAATCGTCGCCGCCGCTGTTGGTGTGTTTTGTTGAGGATTCAGCCCTGGTAGAGTTGGTGGTAGCTTTGGAGGAACGCAACCTATTAGTGAGAGTGAAAGAATGCCGGCGATTGCTAGAGATTTACCTGATAGCTTCATGGTTCCTCCTTTCTTTACTTATCGAATCGTTATGGTTCTTGGCACATAAGGTATGCCGGTGCTATCCGCTGTTGCTGTGGTGGCTGGAGTTGCTGTGGCTGCCGGAGCTGCTGTGACTGCCGGAGCCGTTGGTTGTGAGACTGTTGATTGCTTGACTTCCTCTTGCTTCGGTGGTGTTACCGATTGACTTGATAACAAGGGTTTAGCTTCTGGTTTTTTAGCTGCGGCAAACCGGGCTATGAGCCAATTACCCCATTTTAATGCTTTGTGCATTATATTGTGCCGGTATGACGCATTGAGTGAAGGCGTGCGCGAATGATAATTTGCCGCCTTTGTCCACAAATCGCCCTGGTCGTTTATGATGTGCTGCCGTAAACGCCACGCGGCCAAATCGTAGGAATAGCATCCGGCAGCGGCCACATCCGCTGCCGTGATGCCGTATTGACGATTCAGTTCATCTAAATACGCCGTGTTGAACTGCATAGGCCCAACATCGTGAGTGCCGTTGGTGTTGCGCACCCATTGCCCTGGCTTGCCGGCTTCCTGCTCGGCAACAGCCAGGACAATGTTGGCCGGAATGTCATATTTCACCGCCGCGTTTATCGAACATACAATCCGGTCATGAAACTGCGGCGGCAGATCGGCGAGGAAAAGTGGCATTGCTTATCCCCCTTTGCCTCAATTTTACCTGAACCCAGCCAGCGCGGCTTGGTAGTCTCGCGCCTCGACCCAGCGCCCGTCTTGTTTTGGTTTCCCAATATAGCGCGGCGGGTCTTCTATGTGGGCGCAATAACCAGGTAGCTTATCGCTGATAAATCGGTGGCCGTCATTGCCGCCTGCTATGGTTAGGTCAGCATTCAGTGACTGCGCATCGCAACGGTCAGCGGGATTTTGTTGCGCCCCGCCATCGTTCCAGGGTTGAACAGAGGCGCTATGCCCGGCTGGCGCACTGTCGCCACCGCCGCTGATCGGCGCGATCGAAGAGCCGCCCCCTGACGGTATACCGCTATAGTTTGGAACAGTGGTGGTGCCGGTTGGTGTGGCGGTTTTCTTGGCATCATCTGTGGTGCCGGTCGTGACGGTACTCGCCGTGCTATCCGGGGTATCGGTTGTGGCGGTTGTTCCCGCAGTGCCATCCGTTGTGCCGGTTATGGTGGTAGTACCCGTTGTGTCACCCGTTGTGCCGGTTGTGGCGGTTGTTCCCGTCGTGCTTCCCGTTGTGCCGGTTGTGGCGGTAGTTCCTGTCGTGCCACTCGTTGTACCGGTTGTGGCGGTAGTTCCCGTTGTGTCACCCGTTGCGCCGGTTGTTGTTGTGGTGCCGGTCTTGCCGGACAAATTAGTTATGGTTGGTAGAGAAGGTTGCATAGGATCAACAATCTCTAATATCTTGATAGTGCCCGGGTCGCCGGTTGTCGTGGTGGTGGCTTGCGTGATGGTAGCCGTCGCACCATCCGCACTGGTGGTTTTCATGGTGGTACTTGTTGTGCCATCCGAGTTTTTAATTGTCCAGGTGGTAGTCGTGCTACCATCCGGGTTGGTGGTAGTCGTGCCGCCTTCCGGGTCGCTTGTGGGTGCAAGTTCGGTTGCGGGACCGGTCTTGGTGGTGATTTTCGTGACACTCCCCGTCGTGCCGTCTGGGTTGAGGTTTTTCTGGATGGTTGTTGTGCTACCATCCGGGTTGGTGGTTGTTGTGGCAGTTAGGGAGGTACTTGTCGTACCATCCGGTTTTTTGGTTGTTACGACGGTAGTCGTGCTGCCATCCGGGTTTTTCGTTGTTACGACGGTATCCGCGCTGCCATCCGGGTTTTTGGTGGTTGTACTACCGTCTGGGTTGAGGGTTTTTGTTTCGGAAATCGTGCTACCGTCTGGGTTGGTGGTTTTCGTGACGGTGGTTGTGCTTCCGTCTGGGTTTTTAGTGGTAGTGCCTGTAGTCGTGACGGTACTCGTCGTGCCATCCGGGTTTTTGGTTGTTGCGACGGTATTCGTGCTACCGTCTGGTTTGGTGGTTTTCGTGACGGTAATCGTGTTACCGTCTGGTTTGGTGGTTTTCGTGGTGGCGCTTGTGCTGCCATCCGGATTGGTGGTTGTTGTGGCGGTTAAAACGGTACTCGTCGTCCCGTCCAGGTTTTTGATTTTTACGACGGTATTCGTGCTGCCATCCGGGTTTTTGGTGTAAGTTTCGGTGGTCGTGCTACCGTCCGGGTTGGTGGTTGTTGTGATGGTGCTTGTAGAGCCATCCGGGTTTTTCGTGGCGATGACTGTAGTATTTTCCTTAGGATCAACATCGGGTTGTATGGTGGCAGTGCCTGTAGTGCCACCTGTCGTGCCGGTGCCTGTTGTGCCAGTGCCGGCTATCGTGGCAGAGTGAGCGGCGTTGTATTTGGCCAGCTCAGCATCATAGTCTTTTGCCGCAACCCAATATCCACCTTGATCCGGGGTGCCGACGTAGCGTGGAGCGTCGGCAATGCCTGAACACGTATCCGGCATCTTATCGCTGATGCCACCCGATGCGGACAGGGCGGCGCTGGCCGTAGAGATTGCCGGTATTGGATTACTGATGGCTTTGCTGCTATCACTGCCACTTGTAGCATTTGTAGTTGCGGTTTTGTTTGCTTGAACCGAGGCCACCGAGGATGCAATGCCGGTGCCATTCGATGAAGCCAAATTCTTATTTAACGACTCAGCAGAGCAGTATTTGCTTTTCTCGCTGTCGCAGTTTTGCGATGAAGCCCAATAACCGCCTTGATCCGGCGTGCCGACATAACACGGCGGTTTATCGACATTTGAACACATATCCGGTAACTGATTGCTGATGGATTTGCTGCTACCACTGCTGCTTGATGTAGCCAGAGAGGTGTTCAGTGAATCCGCTGTACAGTGTTCAGCCTGATATTTGCTTTTCTCGCTGTCACAGTTTTCCGAAGAGGCCCAATAGCCTCCTTGATCCGGCGTGCCGACATAGCACGGCGGATCGGTAGCAGTTGAACATATATCCGGCAACTGATTACCGGTGTATGAAGAGCCGCCAGCACTCCCACTCGGCACAGTCAGAACGGAGTTTAGTGAATCCGCGCTGCAAAATTGATCGACAGCGCCAGCGCCTCCTTCACCTTCAGTGCCAGCAAGTTCCGCCGGCGGCTTCGGCTTCTTGTCGTCATCTGTTGGACACATATTCAGAAAATTGATTCGGTCGCTCGCTTTCCTGATGCTGAGATACCGATTGATATACGGCGTACATTCTTGCGGCGCAGCCACGCCAGACGCCATACAGAGCAAGGCCCCACAAGCCATTTCCTTGAGGTCTTCCGCCTTGGCGGCTGTTCCAATCACCATAGGCATCATGGCAATGATAAAAAATTTAGCGGCTAAAATTCGTTTCATGGATCACCTCACGTTTAATTGTTTTCGTCAAGAACGATTAGCGAACGCATTGATCTCTTCCTGTTGTTCGGGAGACAGGTTATTACCACCAAAACTCGGAATTTTTTGCGCGGCGGCTGGGGCTTTTTTAGCGGCTTCCGCCAATGCTTCCGCTGCCGCAGCGGTGGTCGCTGTCCGCTCCGCTCTGATTGCGTTCGCGATTTTGCCACCGGTTGTTTTGTCGAGCTGAGATTGCCATGCGGCTTTTGCAACATCACCCATGCCACCCATCAAGGCGGACATGCCGGATTTACGGCCACTACTGCCGCCTTTGGCTCCATCGCCGCCGCCGGCGCTGTTTGAACCGCTACCGCCTTTAGAGCCACCACCGTTTGCGCCACCGCCGCCACCAGATGCTGCTTGAGCGCCTGTTTCAGTGGATTGACTGCCTGAACCACCGCCGCCCCTGGAACCGCTGCTACTCCAGCTGCTGCCGACATCATTTGCATAACCGGCGGCTTGCGCATACGGCGAAGCGCCTCCGGCGCTGGCTGCTTTACCGCCGCCGCCAGGGCTGCCCATCGATCCGGCGAGACCAGGATTTCCAACATCCGTGTTGCTGCTGGGTGTTCCGCCGCCGCCGCCCCCAGCTTTTTCAAAAGCCGCTTTCAAAGCGGATACCCCGCCTGCGGCTCCCATAACGCCGGCGCCGATCATTTTGCCACCAGTCGCGGCCGCGCCCATAGCGCCCATCGCCGCGCCCGCGCCAAATGCGCCAATGCCACCACCACCTACGCTTGAGCCGGTGATGATGCCGGAAATAAGAGGTGGAACCTTCTCAACTAACATAAGAAGGATGATGACAACGATCATCATCACAGCCATTTCATTAAGGTTGACTACGCCCTTGCTCATATCAGTGTAGTAGGTAGTAAGAAAAGTTTTTCCAATGCCTACTAAAAGCACCATTGTGAGGAGTTGGGCGGCTACGCCCAAGACGGTTTTGTAGTAGTTAATTGCCATATCAGAAGTCCAACGTGAACCACCAAAGCCGAGAAAGAAAATTCCAGCGTAGGCAAGTATGTAACTGGAGATGAGCAACAAGGTCATATTCACAGCAATCAGGGCAAGAACAACTAGAATTATCCCAGCTAGAATGGCGCCCACTAGACTTTTTCCCGGTTCCGTGAACCAAGAGGATTTTTCCATTACCTGATTGAAAAGCTGAAAACCCATATCCACAATGCCCGTAGGTTGCAATGGTTTTGCTGCATCTAAACCAGATGCGCTGGCACCGAGCTGTTGGAGCGAGTTAATAATGGACGTGGCATAATTGCCGCCAGATGACACTGCCCCTGGCGTTGCTCCCTTTAACAGCCACCAAAAAAAACCAGTAAACACTATAAAACGGATAAACTCCGCGAAAAATTCACCAAGATCGGCTTTACGAAGAGCCATCATGCCGAACGTCCACACCATCGAGATTGTAGCCAGCATCCAAAAAAGTCTTTCAGCTACCTTATAAATCACAGAGAACCAGCTTTGTGCTTGATTCTTGTATTGGTTAATTACATTCTGGAATATACCTTCATTGGTGAGTTCAGCATGTGCATCAACTGTGAGAAAAAAGAATACCAACCCAACCACCAGCAATATAGCGATAATAGTAAGAGTTTTGATTTGATCCGACAGCTTTATTGTGCTCATAACACCCACCTCTTTAGTTCTCAATGTTGCCTAATATCAGGGAATGCCAAACCCTGGATCATTTTGTTTCTTGAAACGGCTCTCAGTCATTTTTCTACCCGCTACGGCTGCTGCCGCTTGGCATTTCTCTCTAAAGTCTTGCCGCGCCGTCATGTTTTCGATTTTTACGATGTTTTCCGGCCTACAGTTCTCGTCGTTCACTTCCGGCAGCAACGGCTTTTCCATGGCAGCCAAAATCTGGCATTTTTTCAAAAAATCTTGCCGTGCTTCGCTGTCCTCGATCTTCAACACATTTTCAACCTTGCAGTTCTCATCGTTCACATCTAATGCCGCTGTTTGTTTTGCCGGCCTATGGACAAGGATCACTCCCCCGCCAACCACCACAACAACAACAGTAATAACTATGTACAGCATGTAAGTCGTTTTCATAAAATTCTCCTTAAAAACCATATCCTCGACTACGCCTTTGTGCGGTTATTGCCGCGTCACACTTTCCTCGAAAATCTTGCCGCGCTGCCATGTCTTCGATTTTTACGATATTTTCCGGCTTACAATTTTCATGGTTTACTACTGGCAACACAGGCTTTTTCGCGGCAGCGAATACTTGGCATTTTTTTAAAAAATCCTGCCGTGCTTCGCTGTCCTCGATCTTCAACACGTTTTCAACCTTGCAGTTCTCATCGTTCACATCTAATGCCGCTGTTTGTTTTGCCGGCCTATGAACAAGGATCACTCCCCCGCCAACCACCACAACAACAGCCACAACTATGCAAACCATGTAAATGGTTTTCATAGAATCTCCTTAAAAGCAATTTTTGATATTGATTATAAAATTATTGGATACCGAATCCTGAATCATTCTGTTCCTTAAAACGGTTTTCAGTCATTTTTTTGGCTGTTGCCGCTTCTAGCGCCGCATTATTGGCGTCGTTCTGATTTTTGGCCAGCCATGCCTGATTCTGTGCAACCAGCAACCCCCGAATTTCCAATAACTGAGTGATTTGGGCGCCGGCCAACTGATTGGCAGCGCCAAGGGCTTCCATTTGCCCTTTCGCGCCTGTCGCTTGCGATTGAAGCTGCTTCAGATTCGCCGTATCCTTGGCGATACTATCTTGCTGGTCGTTCAAAATTTTGAATAGCGCATCGTTCGCTTTTTTCTGCGACCCGCTACCAAGTGTTTGTGATTGTTGCAATGCGGCCCATTCGGCATCCGAACAGCCAGATGCCGTGAAGCACGGTGAACTCTTGTAGTAATCTATATCTTGAAATTTACTGAGATAGCCATCTATGCTGCCGGCCTTTTGTTTGTAGTAATCCAACAGATTGGCCGTGGCCATCAGCTTATTCATGATGCCCTGCACGTCGTCCCAGAGATACGCGACCGGCGCTACGGTATTCTGTATCATATTTTGATATTGCTGAAGCTGGGTTTCGTACTGCTGGAGTTGCGTTGCGTATTGCTCCACCTGCTTCAGCGTCTGCGTAACCTCCTCAAAAGCTGAGATCATGTTTTGTGACAAATTACCGCTGTCGATGACAGGGACGCCGGCCCGGGCCGGTGTCATCGTAAACAAAAGAGCGGCGGTGAAAACAAGAACGATTTTAGCGGCTAAAAAGTTTTTCATGATTTTCCCCCTTGGCGTTTGATTTTTCAGTTTATGCGTTAAAAGCGTGACATTGAGGCTTACAGTTCAGTGGCTTCAGGCCAAAAGTCTTCATCCAAAACCCGCCCCGGTAACCACGGGCAAGTTACGGAAAATGTAATCTCAGGCAATCCGGTTTCCGCGACAGCTTCGATGACCGCAGTGCCGTAGGCTCGCTCGATGACCTGGGGCAATACGGCGCAGAGGCTTGGGTTATCTGTCATGTGATCAATCAAATTGCGCCGCTTAATCCTGATTGCCGCTTTCCATGATGGGCTGCGCCGGCCCGGCTGAAACTGCCACTTCAAAAGATGCAACAACAATTCGGCAAAAAGATTGCGTAGCTCCCGTTTTTCGGCTCTTCCCAGGTTTTCTATCTCTTCGGCGATATGTTCAATGTCCGCTTGCGCCAGTTGGCCAGAGCGCAATAATTCGGCTTGTTCGTTCGCCCAAGCATAAAAATCACGTTCGTAAAGAACCGATGTCATGGCACCCACCCCGTCGGGAAAAACAGAATTTTAGCGGCTAAAAATTGACTTCAAATTTTTATGCTACCTTTCTTTATGGGTGAAATACCGAGAGTTTGAGCCTGCTTTTCGGCATATATTTTTCTCGCTGTGAACATATTTGTTTTCCTGGCGTCAATCAGCTTTTTCTCTTCATCGTCCAAGCGGGATTTATCTTGGTTCACCAGCCTGGCGTAGTGTGACGAAAACGCCTGTTGCGCTTCGTCCCAGGGCAGGCCGTTTTTACGGTTTTTCGGTAAACTGTGAGCTTCATCAACACTTTTGTATTCCTTTTTATCACCAACAATTTTTACAAGATGTTCTGCGGCCTTTAATTCAGTCAAAGCATTTTTCAAACTCGTAACCATCGCCTTACTGTTGGCGTATTTATTCAACTCATCCAGTAAAAGCGATTTTTCTGTTTCAATTATATTGCCAAGATCACCGCTTTGACCAACATGCCAGACATGATCGACAAGAGCTTTATTGGTATTTTGCAACTTGCGATTTGTCTGTGTGGTAGCAATATCTTTAATATATCCTTCTTTTAGCGCGAGCAATGTTGCAAGCTTTGCTAGTTTCATGGCGCCTCTATTTCCAGCCAATCTTTGCCATAAGCGGCTTCAGCAGGGGCGAGATTGAAACCGGCTCGGATAAGGAAATCAGCCCCTTGCATTTGCTTCAGCGTAAGTAAAGTATGCGCGGGGAGATCGGCCAAACTGAGCCAGGCCAAAGAGGTTTCTTCATCGCCGGCCACAAGAGCCGCAAAAGATTCATCCAAATATCTCACGTTTGGAGTTAAACCTTTTTTTTCCTCTTCCGAGAGGTAGCTTTTGGGTAGTTCCATAGGATTATCCTTTTTGTAAAAAAATGCGACGGCAGGATTTTAGCCGCTAAAATTTTAGTGACGTTACACTCGCTTTGTCAACAAAATATTCAATATATTAAAAAACACCTTTCTTTTGGCGTTCAATCAATAATCAAACGATTCGTATGGCTTGGAAAAGTCCATATCCTTCGTGACCACGACGTTAAACCTGTAGCCTGGCCTGATCTCTAGCGTGGGCGCAATGCTGAGATTCTTCCTGATAAGCTCCGCCGTCACCGCGCCAAGCTGTTGGCCCAGCGCCTCGCTCATGGCGCTGCTGGCACTCGGATTGCCATAATAGCCATTACTTTGATTTTGCTGCTGGCTGTAGGTAAGTCCGGCCGTTATGCCCGACATAAGGACGGCGCTTGCATATAGGCGTATATAGTGATTGTTCACCCGGTCGTTGAACCCAGCGTAACCGGCGCTGTCGGAGCCTGGCATTGCGCCAATGTCGAGGGCCTTGCCATCGGGAAAAACTATGCGTTGCCAGGCAACGAGAATACGGGCCTGACCGTAGCCCACGTCACTCGAATATGTGCCGACAAGCCGTGAGCCTTGCGGTATCAGCAGGTATTTACCGGTTGGCGTATCGTAAACGTCTTGCGCGACTTGGCCGATGATTTGGCCCGGCAGATCGGAATTTATGCCGGAAATAAGCGTGGCTGGAACCACAAACCCGGCGCGTAGCTCATACGGAGAACGCGGCGCTTCTATTTGTGAATTGAGTTTCCATCGGTCGCCCTGACCACCTTGGTTGAACTGAGCCATGCTGTTGCGGGAACTTGTCGATGCGCCGCCGAGGGCAGATGCTCCCCCGCTTCCGCCGCCACCAGGCATCATACCTTTAACCATGGCCAGCCGTTCTTTATATGCGGTGGTTGGATCGTGCTGCATGGCGACTTGCGCCTGTACGTCGGCGATACGGTTTAGAGCTTCTTCGCGTGTTCGCGGTACGCCGGTGTAGGTGCCGGATGACCCGCTACTACGAGGGGCGTCTGTACGCACGGTTGTCTTGCTTTTTACCGCCTCGGTAAACATTTGCATTTTCGCCATGCGGATGCGTTGCGCTTCGTCGTCGGCCGGTCGCGGCTGAGGGCCAGAGGGTATAATCTTGGGCTGCAAATCTGGTGTTGCGGCTGGCACAACTGGCTTATCAGGAGGTTTCGGCGGGTTTACAGCCGCGATTAAACCGCCATCGCTGTTAGGCACGATTGACTTGGCCACCATGGCCGTACTGTCAATTTTTTCCTGTTTTTTACTCGTCTCCCTTTGTTTGGCGGCACGATCCATGGCCACCATGCCCATGATCACCATGAAGGCAAGCACGACGCCGCCGAGTAGTAACATAGGAACATTGTTTACCCGGCGCACGCCTGATTTCCTCGATACTCCGCCCGGAGAGGCATCGGGAGCCATTTGGTCAAGTGGTGGCATAACGTCCTCCTTCTACTCTTCGCGACGAATCCATGCGCCGGCCGGCATTCCGTTCTGTACAAATGCCCGGCTGAGGGTCTGGTTGCCAACTATCAGGATCAAGCGGTAGAGGTTTGTGTCAATCTGGTCAATGATATACTGTAACGACAAAGTTTCCGGCACTATCGGTATTGGCGGCGGTGGCGGTGGTTCCTTTTTCGAGGCTTTTCTCGATTTACCTTTTGCGTGCTTTTTTGACGGTGGCGCTGGCGGTTGATCCAAGACGCTTTGATTGCTTTCGATCTTTGGCGCTGGCGGCGGCTGTTGCGTCGAAACGCTTTGATCCTTGCCGGTTGGCGGCATATATTCCAAAACCGAATATCCCCTATTTCGTAGCTCCTTGACAAAGGCTTGGCCAAACGCATCGGGGGTCGGCTGTTTCAGTTCCAGGTGTGTACGTGCCGGCGGATGCAGCATCATAAGCTGTTGTACCGCATCGGCAGCTACTTTTTCTTGATCGAGGGTCGAGGTCGGTGGCAGAAAATTGCCGTACTTGCCACCAGTCGGCGCACAAGCGCCCAGCGCAAAGAGGACGAACAATGTGAAAAAATGGAGTCTGCGCATAGCTATTTCCTCTTTGTAATGGTTATACGCTCTTGGTCGCCGCCGACGCCGACAATCAGTATCGCCTTATCAAAAATAGTATCAACGATGTAACGGCTGTTCTGCACGCGGTAATTCACTATCACCAAGTCGGCATCGGTGAAAAGACCGGCATCTTTACGCACAACAAGGAGCGTCGGCGCTTCGGTCTGCCGCATCGCCTCCGGCATTTCGATGATGGTCTTTTGCCCATCATTGTAAACTCGCGTCGGCCGCCAGCTTGCCGAGCCGGAGAGATCATAATCAAAGTTGAGATTGCCTAAATATTCGCCCGTCGCCGGCAATGTCTTGTCGGCGCGATCCTGTTGTTCACGGTGTTGTATCGCGTTCCATTTCGCTTGCGCTTCTTCAGGATATATAAACGAAATCTGCGGCATGAACTCGGTACGGTGAGAGCGCAGCCGAAGATGATAGGTGCGGCGGTTGGTTGTCACGACCATGCTGGTCTGTAGGCCGACATCCATTGCCTTGATGATGAGATGCTGTATCTCAGTCGGACCGCTGCCGGTAATGGCCGGCTCTATTGTCCACCGGGCCGGGTCGCCCACATTGATCGAATTGACCTGTTCCCCCGCCTGCAAGGAAATATCGCATACCTGTAGTACCGCACACACAATGCTCGGCTGTGACGCGCCATAGATAAAACTGACCGCGCCATTTGGGCCGGCCACAGGTTTAAGGCCGGTCTCCGACCCGGCCTCCCATCGCTTGGAAATAGCAATAGCCTCGCGTTCTTGCGGGGACAGGCTTATGTTCTTAGTGCCAAAATACTTATTCGCCATTTCATCCTCAGCGGTCTCGTTTGGCGGCGTGGCCACTTTGATCGTTACCATGTTTCTATCGGTTGCCGATGGAGGAGGTGGTGGTGGAATAATTGTCTGCGGAGGAGCGGCGGTTTGCGGGGCGGCTGCCGGTGTGGCCGCTGGCGGCGATGCCGGTGCTGGCTGCGGCGTTGCCGCCGGCTGCGGTGCCGGTGCCGGCGGAATAACGGCAACCGAAGGAGGCGCTATTGGCGGCGAAGTAGCTGCCGGCGGTGGAATATCGTTAGCCAACACGACAAAAGGAACCGCCGCAGCGCCAAGGCCAATGAGCATAACAGAAAATATCTTTTTCATGGCAAAACCCGGTTATTTAATTGGCGCCCAGGAAAAATCGCGTACATAAATACTGAGCGGGTTATTTCGTAACTGTTCATCCGTTGTGCTGGATGTGACTTCGGCGATATAAATTGTCACAAGCGCACGCCAGTTTACCGGAGAGTCTTTCATTACACCTTGGCGGTCACGGGTCGATTCCAACCACTCAACCTGCCATGTGGTCGGCGTCTGCGGCAGCACGGTTTTAATTTCCGTGCTGACCATTTCTTTTTCAGCTCGCTTGAATGGGCTTGAGGTGTCCGTGCCATTCATCCATTCACTCATTTTTGGCGTCGCCGGATCGTTTTGAGACAGCATCGAATAAACCCGGAAAACGCATTTACGCTGCAAAGCCACATCGGGCGACACCAGGCGGGCGCAACCGATCCAGTCGGCGATAGCGGCGTGTATGACGCGGGAATCGGCGGCATTGGTGGCCTCTAGCGGACCTGCGGCCACGGCTTGGCCATGTTTATCAACCTCGATAACATATGGGACAAATTTTGATTGTCTGCCTATTTGAATAATACCGCCAATACTGGCCAAGGTGATGAGGAGCGCGAGGATGCCGATTACTTGCCATGTCTGCCGCTGCGATATTATTGACCCTACATGATCGTTCCAAGTGCGCCGGGCAGTCAGATAAGGATTTTCGGGCATCTCGTCTGTGCGCCCGTTATTTGGACGCGGTTCGCCGGCGACGCCCGCGCCGGTGACGCTTGCGTCGGTGACGCTTGCGTCAGTGACGCCTGGTGTTTTTTTCCTGAATAATTTTTTGAAAAAATCGGTATTTATTTTCATGCCGACGCCTCCAGGTAGTCGTCCAGTTTCAGATTACGGCTTGCCAGCCATTCGTGTATCCAATCGTAACCGTATCTACTTTCAAGGTTTTTAATGGCGGCTACTGATTCTTTGTCGGTGACGCCGACAAAAGCTAAGGCCAACGGCCCAAGGGCGAGGTCGTAGAGACGCCGGCCAGACTCCGAGGAGTAGTAATACTGGCGCTTCGGAATCGCGGTTGTCAGAATTTCGATTTGCCGCGAGTTAAGGCCCATACGGCGATACAACGCCGCCATATCTTCGTCGTTGGCGTAAAGGTTCGGTAAGAAAATTTTTGACGCCGTCGATTCAACAATTACATTCAACATGCTGCCGGCGGAAATCATGTCGGAAAGGTTTTGCGTCGCCATCAATACCAGACAGTTGGCCTTACGCATTACCCTGAGCCATTCCTGGATTTTAGCCCGGAACGCCGGATGACCCAGCATTAACCATGCTTCATCCAAGATGATTACAGCGGGTTGACCTTTCAGACTACGTTCGATACGACGAAATAAATAAAGCAGTACCGGCAAGGCAGACTTCTCGCCCAGGTTCATTAGTTCCTCGATTTCAAATACCGTAAAGTCGGATAGCGCCAGGCCATCCTTTTCGGCATCGAGGAGGAAGCCCACTGAACCATCTACCGTGTATTGTTTTATGGCCTCGCGGATCGAGGTATCCTGAATCGTCAGCGAAAACTCAGAGAGTGTCTTCGCGCCGCTTTGGTACATGCTCATGATGGCATTGCCAATTTCATTGCGCTGCTCCGGGGTGGTATGCACGCCGTTCAGATTTACCATGGTATCAATCCATTCCATGGCCCAGGCGCGGTCGCTTTTCGTTTCAAGAAACTGAAGCGGGCAAAAGGAAAGATGGTCATCATCCGCCGCCACGGTGAAATGCAGGCCGCTTTTGCCTTTTGTGGTGGCGCGGATGCCGGCCGCAAGCGGATACATCGACATGCCTTTATCAAAAGCGAAAATCGTCATACCGAGGTAACGGCGAAACTGCGCGGCAATGATACCTAGATGTGTCGATTTTCCGGCCCCGGTTGGGCCGAACATGATGGTGTGGCCCAGGTCGCGCACATGCAAATTGAGCCGGAATGGAGTCGCGCCTATCGTTACGCAGTGCATAAGCGCCGGCGACATGGGCGGATACATCAGGCTTGGGGCAGTGGCGCTGCCTGTCCAGATTGAGCTTGTTGGTATCAGGTCGGCCAAATTGATTGTGTTAAAGATTGGCCGGCGGATGTTTTCAACGCCATGCCCGGGGAGACTGCCCATGAACGCATCGAGATTGTTTATTGTCTCTACCCGGGCCGCAAAAGCTAACCGGTTGATAGCTTTTTCAACCTGGAGGGCGGATGCCGCCAAGCGGTCACGGTTCTCGTCCATAAGGACTACGACGCTGGTGTAGTAGCCGCCGGCAATCAAACCGCTGTTGATCTCGGCAATGGCCGCTTCCGCCTCTTCAACCATTGATACCGCGTCTTGATTGACCGAGCCGGTATTCGTGTTAAATACCTGGTCAAAAAACCCACGAATCTTTTGCTTCCATTTTTTGCGATACTTATCCAAGTGCTTCAGGGTTTCGTGCTGATCCATAAAAATGAAGCGGCTCGACCAGCGGTATTCACAGGGCAGTTCGGTGAGCGCCGAAAGAATCCCAGGGGTGCCCTCAAACGGAAAGCCATCAATGGCCACAACCTGCACGAAATGACGCCCGATTTTTGGCACTATCCCGCCCCACATCTCCTGACAACCTATAACCGAATCGAGGTATATCGGGAAATTTGGGAGCGCAATCGGATGGTGTTGGCCAGTGACGCAGAAATGCAGCCAGCTTAAAAAGTCATCGTGTGTATGTTCCCGGCCGTCTTCAGTCATGATTTTTTGACCGCGAAGACGAAATAGTTTAATCGCTGCCGATAGCCGCGATTCAAGGCTTGCAACCTCACGCTTGAAATGCTCGAGAAGGCCCATTGTACGGGCTGTACGGTCAGGCGCCGTCTTGTCGTCGTCGAACATGAGTTCGACGAATTTCCGTTGAGCGAGTATCGGCGGAAACCACGTTACAGTCAGGACAAAATAGCCTTCATACATGGTGCCAAGGCCCTCGAACAAACGTCTGCGCTCCTCGTCGATGGCGCGGCAAAGCGCATCGGGAAACGCGGAGAGTTTACTATCCGAGTAACTTGGCGCTGGACGGCGCACAGCATCGACATGCACCATCCAGCCACTTCCTAGACCAGCCAATGCCTGATTGAGCCTGAAAGAAACGTTTTCCCGGTGTTCTTCCGTGCTACTGGCATTGTCGTCACCGCGATACAGCCACGCAGCCATAAATTGGCCATTTTTACCCACTATGACGCCATCATCGACAAGGGCGGCGTAATTGAGCAAATCGGCGAGGGCCTCGTCTTTTGACCGGTGCTTTTTCAGCTTCAATTCGGCATCGACAAGCCGAATACGGGAAAAAAGAACAAGCAGCAGTGCCGCGCCGAGTATGGCGATTATGAACGTGGCTGTTTCGATCATAGATCTCGCCTCGACGGGTTGTCGCGGAACGGTGTGCTATGCGCCGGGTAGTATGCTTTGTAGCGCCGATGACGGAGGTAGACCTGGCGCAACTTCGGGTCGGCTTTTGCCATAAGGCGCAGCGCGAAAAGCGCACCAAACCACAAAACAACACCGAACACGGTTGCCTTGATTTCCTGGGCGCTAAAGATAAGCGCACCGGCTACCAAGCCTGCAAACATCACCAACTCTCTGTCCCCGCCCATAAAAAGATTTTCTCTGTATCCGATTCTGCGAATAGGATATGTCCGTAGTGCCATAGCCTCACCCCACGAGAAAAATTTCCACTTGGTGCGTAGCGTTGATGCCGATTTCAGCGCCTTGGTTAAAAAAATTCGTCATGACGTTCTGAGCGCCGACGATAAGGGCCATAACCAAAACTAGGAATATGAGTGAACGGAAAAAAGCATTCAGTTCGCCGCCAAAAATCAGGACGCCGCCGGCGACGACGAGACCGATGATAGATATAGAGAATGCCACGGGGCCGGTAACAGAATTACGCAAATTGTTCAGCCAGTTTTCGTATGGTAGCCCGCCGCCTTGGCCTTGGGAGGCCATGGCCGGATGTGAAATTAGCATGATGGCCATAACGGCGCAGAACAGCAGCAAACAAAATAAAGCCCGCTGGTTGAAGTGACTGGTTCCTTTCATGTTCTTTCTCCTTATAAGGTTTTGGTGATGTATTGGTTTCCGTCAAACCCGGAAACCTCTAGTATTTCCTCAACTTTTCGCGTTTTTTTGCCGTCCGGATTTTCCGAGCGGGCGATATGGACGACAATATGTACCGCTTGAGCTATCAGCGGCTCGATGGGTCGCGGCGAATCGGGGTGCATACTGATGAGCATGGCAAGCCGATCCAGACCGGCTTTGGCGTTGTTTGCGTGCAGGGTCGCCGCGCCGCCTTCATGGCCGGTATTCCAAGCCATGAGCAAATCAAGGGCTTCAGGGCCGCGAACCTCACCAACGAGAACACGGTCGGGACGCATACGCAGCGTCGTTTTCAAAAGCGCCGTCATACTCACATCAATACTGGTGTGGTATTGCACAAAGTTTTCGGCGACACACTGGATTTCTCCGGTGTCCTCGATGATCACTATACGTTCATGAGGAAACTGCATAACCATCTCGTGGATAATGGCATTTACCAGCGTGGTCTTGCCGGAGCCGGTGCCGCCAATCACAAGGATATTGCGATGATCCCGGATGGCCTTGACGATCACATCACGCTGTTCGGGCGTCATGATGCCCTGCTCGACGTAATCGTTGAGTGTGAAAATGGCTACCGCCCTTTTGCGGATGGCAAAGGTCGGGGATGGTACAACAGGGGGGAGCTGGCCGGCGAAACGGCTGCCGTCCAGCGGCAATTCGCCCTCGAGGAGGGGTGATGAGTGCGTGACTTCCTTATTATGGTAGCCCGCGATGGTTTCGATTATTGCTTGAGCCTGAGCTGGCCGGAGGGTGCCGATACATTTCATCGGCTCTCCTAGCCGTTCACACCATAATTTACCGTCGGCATTCAGCATAACCTCAACGGTCTTCGGATCGTTGAGGGCCGTCAGCAATTCGGGCCCCATGTCGCGTTCGAGCTTCTTTTTCGCTCGCGCCTTGATGGTGCTGTACTCTTCCGGCTCGTTCATAGCGTTGCTCCGCATATTTATTTTGGCTTAAAACAAATATACTGAACAATTTTTCAATTACAACAAAATAATTTTTTTATTGAATGCTAATCAGTTTTATTTTTCTCCTCTCTAATCTTCTTTCTGGCTGCATTATTCCATTTTTTTACAATAAACGCCTGATGTTCGGGCAAAACAGCGACCACACGCTTATATCCTGGCGGAAGACTCCGATACGTTTTGCCGTCGGCAAGCGCCTCAAGGGTTTCCTCATCAAGGTCAGTCGATTCCAGCAGCATCGGCAACGATATTTCAAGAGCTTGCGCAATATCCGCCATTACCCGCAATGAGGGATTCGCACGCCCGCTTGTCAGTTCGGTCAGGTGCGCTGCGGAGATGTTGGATTTGGCTGCCAAGTCCCTCCGCGTCAAATTGCGCTCATCGAGCAAGCGCAGAACGTTTGTAAAAAAAATGATATTATATGAAGCCGCATTCATCCTTTTGCTCGTTTGACCGGAAAACCCGGAAAAATTTTTTAGCCGCTAAAATTTAACCCTTGACTACCAACGCGAGATTAGATATAGTGAAATTACCCTGAAGAAAGGGTCTATTCATTCCACTCTAAGGAGGTAGTTATGAGCCACAATCTATTTCAGTTTATAGGCAACATCACTCGCAACGTTGACATTCACCGTACTGAAAACAATGTGCGGGCCGTTTTTGACCTCGCTGTCGATCGTGTGTGGCGCAATGCCGCCGGCGAAAAACAAGAACAGACTGACTTTTTCCGAATCAAAGCCTTCGGCAGCCTGGCCGACAACGCCGAAAAGTATCTGGGTAAAGGCTCAAAGGTGTTCGTCCAGGGACGAATCACACCATACAAGTACGAGAAAGACGGCAAGACTGAATACGGGTTCGACTTCAACGCCGAGAACATCCAATACCTGGATACAAAGGACAAGAATCAAGGCAATGTAAACGCCACCCCGGAAAAAAGTCAACAGGAACCTCGGAAAAAATCTCAGGAAAATTTTAGCGGCTAAAAAACAATCAACGGGTAAAAAACATGAAAACGCTGGTAACGGCAATTCAAAAAGGCGGGCAAGGCAAAACATTTGTCACCTGCCATTTGGCGTTTGATTTCTGCGAACGCGGCCTCCGTGTGGCCGTCATCGACCTCGACACCCAGGGCAACGCTTCCTACACCCTGGCCGAGTATCTTTCCGGCATCAACGCGAGTGAATTATTCTCTAACGATCCTAATGGATTGAGTGAACGATTCAAACATATTGAAAAGGACGGCGCTGGCTTGACTCTCATCGGCGCGGATGCCGGCTTGGCGAATTTAGATAAAATGGATTTTTCAAGCGCATCAGCCAGGTTGAAAGCGGGCATTAAAGCCATAAGCAAGTATTTTGATGTGTGCTTGATTGACACCGCCCCTTCTCTTGGCGTCGCCATGACGGCAGCTATTCTTGTTGCTGACTATATGCTGTCTCCTATCGAAATGGAGGCGTATAGCCTTCAGGGCATGAAAAAAATGGTTGCCGTCATCGGTAACTTGCGGCGGCAAAATACGAAACTGCGTTTTCTTGGCATGGTGCCAAATAAAGTGGATGCGCGAAAACCCCGGCATATCTCTAACTTATTGACTTTGCAAGAGGCGTATCCGCAGCTTGTTTTGCCGCTGCGTGTCGGGGCGCGTGATAGTATTGCCGAGGCTTTGGGCGAACAGATGCCGGTATGGAAACTGAAAAAATCCGCCGCTCGTAAGGCTACTCAGGAAGTACGGGCTTTGGCGGAGTATGTATTTACAAAAATGGAGATATAAGATGGAAACTAACGGTAAATCATCCGGGCTTGGTTTGGATAAAATAGGCGACCTCGCCAGTCTGTTGAATGAACCATCGCAGGCGGGGGGGCCGCAGGAAATACCGCTTGATCTGATTGACGAAGACCCGAACCAGCCGCGTACAGTCGATAATCCGGGTTTTTCCGCGCAGAGTATTGCCGAAATCGGCGAGACAATTAAAATTCGTGGCGTAAAATCGCCGATTAGCGTCCGGGAAAATCTGGAATCGCCGGGACGCTATCTTATAAACCATGGTGCGCGGCGGTATCGTGGGTCAAAGTATGCGGGAAAAACTACTATCCCGGCATTCGTTGACAATGACTACAACCAGGCTGATCAGATCATAGAGAACTTGCAGCGCAACGAATTGACACCCCGTGAAATTGCTGACTATATCGGGCGGGAATTGGCAAAAGGCAAAAAGAAGATTGCCATTGCCAAGGAAATCGGCAAATCGCCATCGTTTGTGACACAGCATGTTGTGTTACTGGACTTGCCGGATTCCATCGCCACAGTCTTTAATAATGGCCGCACAAACGACGTGACTATTATCAACGAGTTGGTGCAGGCTCATAAAAAACACCCTGATAAAGTCACGGCTTGGCTGGCTGACGAAGCGCAGGAGATTACCAGAGGTTCCGTAAAACTCTTGCGCGAATTTCTGGAGGACAAAGGTGCCAAAGATTTTGAGGAAGACGGCGACGACGAAGAGAGCGGCCAGGAACCGGACGACAACAACGGTGACGCCAAGGAGAAAAAGACGAAAGAACCAGACCCGGATAAGCTCAAAAAAGCAATCGTCCAGGTCAACCATGATGGCCGGGCAGCTCGAATAATTCTCAATCGGCGTCCTTCGTCCGAGGGCCTGGCTTGGCTCAAGTATGAAGATGATGGGTTGGAGTTTGAAACCGATCTTGCTACGGTGCAGCTCGTAGCGTTGCTGGAGGGCTAAAATGAAGTTTGATATTGGTTTCAAACACTTGCCGGTGTTATGAATTTGGCGCTGATGTACGTTTTTCGTGGCAAAAGTGCAAAAATAGCCAAAATAATAAATTGGTTATGTTTACTTGCTCTCATCATCACCGTCGTGGTTCTGACTAGGTTCAATTTCCTATAGGAGTAGGAGGAAAATTATGACGCCGATGACACAAGAAGAAAGAGAAGCATACCTTGAGGCGTGTGAGCAAACCGATGCGATCTTTGCGCTGGAAGGCTTTGAGGTTACCGAGGAAATAAAAGCGATCCGCGAGGCGGTGATGGCTGGCCGCGTGACAAACTCGCAGGTGAGTAAAGAATTGGCTGAGTATGCCACACAGCATAAGACCACTGAAGGCTTTCTTGAGTCCCGCACCTGGACTTGACCTGGTATCCGGTTATGGCGACCAACCCGTATACCGACGATAATGGCGTTTTTCTCAATAAGTTTGGTATTACCGATGCCAAGCTATTGAGGGCTGCCGAATATAAAAGTACCACTAGATATGCGGAAGACATTCTAACTGGAAAAGTTCAGTTAGGTGTTCAAGGGTATGGCCTTGAAAGACTGTGCGCCATTCACAAGCATATATTTCAGGACGTTTACGAGTGGGCGGGTAAACCACGAACGGTGCCGTCTTATAAACGGCTGGTTGATTCTCCTGGCCAAATAACGAAGTTTTCCGACCCTCAAGCCATTGCTTCGGATTGGCGTGAACTTGAAAAAGAAACCACCGCCTTCGTGCAAGCTAAGGGTTTGAGTTTTGAACAGAAGCGGGAGGCGATTACCGAAATTTTCATCAAGGCAAATTCTATTCACCCTTTTCCAGAAGGGAATGGCCGCAGTCTGCAAGTGTTTATGAAGCAACTGGCGCATGAGCAGGGCTTGAAACTCGATTTCACCAAGGTCAATGCCGCTGAATGGAATTACGCCAGCGCCGTCAGTGGCACATACGGGCGGCTGTTTGAGCATCAATATTTGATTCGCGCTAAACCGGATGCGGAGCCAATCAAAAAAATCTTTTCTGAAATTACCAGCCCGATAGATTTTCTAACGATGCGGGCCAGCCAAGAGCGGCAAGCGGTCGGGTTGCCTGAAAATGAACGAGTAAATGATTTGCCGTATGGCAACAAACAGGAAGTATCAAGAGAGGGTATTGATATGGGAAAAGAACGCCTCTTGGTTATGAACGGTCAGCGGATCGTTCAAACAGAAAAAGACGGTGCCTGGACAAATCAGAAAGTGGAAAAGGCGGGTGCCTTGAAACCAGGCATTTATAACCTCTACATAGGGCAAGCGGCGGATAAAAAGCAAACCTATTCCGGCGTGATCGTCCATGCCGATGCTGAAAAAGTGTATCAGCAGACCGGCAAAAACTTTGTCCAACATGCTCGTGCGGACTTCGATAAAGTGCCTGAAATCGGGGCTGCAAAGAGTATCAGTTATAATGCCCAGGGCAAAGCGGCGGTAACGGCTGAAGTTCAGAAGCTGGTGCGCGGGCGATCCAGGTAGCCTTAATCGAAGGAGGTATGTCGTGAAACCACCGCCTGAGATTGACCAGGAAGAGCCGTAACCAACCGGCTACGTTGTAAGGAGTGCGCAAGACCGACGTTGGGATGCTTCCTCAGTTCCAACCTCTCGAAGCTAGAGATGCAGACAAGCCA
>Ga0209629_10000177_pt1 | contig 31241 bp, 32 predicted proteins | sample TergutCu122P5_FD_187286 | JGI IMG/M metagenome (GOLD analysis project Ga0209629, IMG submission 187286) | Cubitermes ugandensis P5 segment gut microbial communities from Kakamega Forest, Kenya - Cu122 P5 (SPAdes) (version 2) | ecosystem: Host-associated > Arthropoda: Insects > Digestive system...
AGTAGAAAAACTATTTTCCGGGAGCGTGAAGCCGTTCCCCAATGGATAAATCAGGTTTATTAAATCGTTGGATGCGGATTCTGCTAATCTTCGGGTTCCTTCGCCAACAACTTGAATTAATAACCATAATTCATTTGCTTGTTTATCAATAAAATGAATGGAAATTGGACGTCGCAGAAAAGTTGAAGAAGAATTATCCACACGCACTTGTACGAATTGTCCGGGCAACATTTCCGGAATCTCTTTATCGAGAGTAAGTTTCAAAAGAGAATATTGATCATGAATCCTTTTATTTTGTATAACAATCCAATCGTTTATGTATCGCATGCATCAAATAAAATAATGTTACCACTTTAATACGGCTGCAAAAATAAAAAACTTTATTTAATCTTCCGGTATAAAAGTCATAAAAGTTTTATCACTGAAAAAAATCATTAGTTTATCAATTTTTTTAGCAGGAATATTAGGCAGGTTAATTTCTTGAATAATAGTTGAATCAATTTTATTTTCCTGCTTTTTAACTTCATTTTTTGACGCATATTCGTACGCTTGCATATTTTCGGATGATTCTACGGGCTTTTTTGCATCAAATAAATCCGGTTGAATATAGATTCGATCACGATTATACATGGGTCCTTCGCCGCGTAAAAACCATGATGAGGAAATTTCCGGAAAGGTTTTTAGAATTTTGTCGATTGTATCTTTACTGGGATCGTTATATATTCGGACATCATTGATTATTCGACCATTTAGAATATGGGAAATTGTTCCTCTGCTGACGTGAATTTTATCGGCAAAAGAAGAAGGTTGCAAGCCTTCTTTGTCAATAATTTGTTTTATTCGTTCCTTCATAAGTGGAATATCCGGAAAAATTCGTTATTTTAATTATTTTACAAATGTAGATATTATTATTTACTTATGCAAATTACTTATGTAATTTCAATTATTTACAAAAGTGTATTTACATAACGGTGTAATTATTTACTTTTATAAACCAATAGCTGTTTACTACTTTATTAAACTTTAAATTGTTTAAGTAATCATTTGGTTTATAGTAATAAATGCTACATATTAGCCGTAAACGTGTTGTTATTAATACGCGATTTACATCAACAAATCATCTCTTAATATGTAAATTCAAATATATTCTATATGATACTGATTAATAATTATATATAGAATATTTTTTACATAGAATATTTAATATATTTCTTATGTAAATTTTTACGATTTACTTTTTTATGTTATGAATAATTTACATTTGTAATTAATCTAATTTACTTGTATGATAGTAATTCATGTAAATATTTACATATAATGATTGCGATAAGTGAATTTCTTTTACAGTCCGTTTACAGATTCGATTATACATTTTTTTTATCCGAAAAAAAATCATAAATTTGCGTCGTAGCCAATCGGTCTGTCGCTTTTAATAATAAAAGAGGAAAGTCCGGACAACGAAGAGCACCCTGCTATCTAACGGATAGCTGTTTGTGAAAGCAGAGTTAAGTAGAAGAAAATAACCGCCTTTGAGGAATTGCGAATAAGTTTGCAGTTTTTAAACCAAAGAGGTAAGGGTGAGAAGGTAAGGTAAGAACTTACCGGGTCTTATAGAAATATAGGAATCCGTACTACTGAGGGGTTGCAAGGTCAAGTATATCGGCGCATGTAGAATGGCTCGTTCGATGCCGAGGGGTAGACCGCTTGAATTTAATGGCAACATTAAATCCAGATAAATGACCGACACTTGTTTTTGCAAGTACAGAATCCGGCTTATAGATTGGCTACATTTTTTGATTATTAATCTTGGTGCTACAATTAACAAAGTATGAATAAAAACCGATATATTACAGACTTAATCAATCAAGGCGAACACCAACAATTGGATTTTAAATTTGAGGTCAGCGATAGCAAAAAAATTGCAAGAACGCTTAGCGCTTTTGCAAATACCGATGGCGGAACTTTGCTGATAGGAGTAAAAGACAACGGACATATTACCGGCATACGAAGTGACGAAGAATACTATATGATTGAAGCTGCTTCGGATATGTATTGCCGCCCGAAAGTTCCGTTTGAAGCAAAAGAATGGAACATCGAAGGAAAAGTTATACTTGAAGTAAAAGTTCAAATAAGTCATACAAAACCACATCAATCACCGGATAAAAATAACAATTACAAGACATACATCCGGATTGATGATGAAAATATTGTTGCTCCGGAAATTCTCGAAATGGCTTGGTCGAAAATTTCCGACATAAAAGGCACTCACTTAACCATCAGCCGTCCGGTTGAAAAACTATTGAACTATTTGGATGTAAATCCTTATATTACAGTTAGTGAATATAGAAAAATAGCAAGAATAAGTTTCCGAACGGCCAAAATTATTCTAAGCGATTTGTTAGCCATCGGCTCAATCGGTTATCAATTTACAGATAAAAAGTTTGTATATGGAATTCAGGCGCAAAAAAGATGATCCCTTTAATCTCACAACTGAGGAAATAAGAATGACATACGAAGACAATGTCCTGCTTTGGTACGATGCGATCAATGATAAAATTATGAAAAACAGAGAATTAAAATCGTTGGCACAAACCTTTTATCAAAACCGGAATATTCTATTTGTAGTACCGCTTAACGAAGATTCCGAAACGCTATTATCTCGTTTATCCTTAAAAGATAAATATTTACCGTATATCGAAAAAATGACGGAAAATCGAAAACGGGAATGGCTCTCGATCCGAGTTTTAATCAAAGAATTGTTGGGAGAAGAAAAAGAGATACTTTATAATTCTTCCGGAAAACCTTATTTATCAGATAATTCTTTTTATATAGGTATCAGTCATACCAAAGGATATGCCGCTCTAATTCTGAATAAAGAAAACGAAGTGGCAATCGATATAGAAAAAATATCAACCAAAGTGGAGAATGTCAGGAAACGCTTTGTGAGCGAAGAAGAAGAAAAAGCTTTATCTTCTTCCGAAAAATTTATACATTTACTTTTACTTTGGTCAGCTAAGGAATCGTTATTTAAGCGATTAGGTATAGATGATGTTGATTTTAAAAAGCACTTGCACATTCATCCTTTTAAACCGGTTGTTGGTGAATGGGGAGCTTTTGATGCAGACGAAACGCGGACTGAAAATCAAGTCTCTTTCAAAATAAAATATTTCGTTCATGATGATTACGTATTGACGTATATCTGATGATTAGTAAAGATTTATTGCAATGAAAATGAATATCGAAACGATTCTAATCAAAAGAACCTGAAGAATTTATTTTTTTTAATAGAATTATAATGGCAACGATTATTTCAATTACCGGAGATTTAGGAAGCGGTAAATCCACTGTTTCAAACATCTTATCTAAACGATTGAATTACGAATATATTTATACCGGGAAAATTCAACGTGAGATAGCAAAGAAATATAACATGACCACCTTAGCATTGAATAAATACGCTGAAACACATCCTGAAATAGATGATGAAATCGATTCTACCTTCAAGGCTCTAAACGGGGCAAAATATTTAATCGTTGATTCACGTTTGGCATGGTTTTTTATTCCGGATTCTTTCAAAGTCTATCTAAAAACGGATATTAAAATATCCGTAAGTAGAATATTGGATGATAATCAACGAGAAAATGAAAAGTATTCATCAAAGGAAGATGCTGCTAAGGAAATAATCGCAAGAAAAGCAAGTGAAAATAAAAGATATTTGGAAATGTATGGTGCAGACTGTTCCGATTTATCCAATTTTGATCTTGTGATTGATACATCATTTCTTTCTCCTGAAAACGTTGTAGAGATTATACTTTCGGAATATAATTCATGGTTGTTCTCCGGTGAAAATCCAAAATCTTCGGTACAACAATGAAATATCCGTTTGCTTAGTTTTTCTTTAAAATTTTATCACTTTCATTGATTCCACTGATAATTTCAATATTCACATTATCTGAAATCCCCGTTTCTATTTGTTTGGACTCCGGTTTCCCGTGCTTGACAACATCGACAAAAACCGAATCATTACGAAAGGTAAGACAGGATTCCGGAATGAACAAAATATCTTTTTTTTCGTTCAAGACAAGTTCTGCGGTTGCATTGAATCCCGAATAAATACGGATACTGTCGGGAAGCGTGAAAACGGCTTCAACATCGTATTTCATAATACCTTGCTCGAGATGCCCTTTGGGTGAAATTTTCTTAACAACGGCTTCTGTCGTGAAACCTTCTATCGACGAAGGCATCACTTTCAGCTTCATTCCATTCTTCAGCGCTAAAACATCATTTTCAATGATTTTCCCTTTGAAAAGAAAAGAATCCAAGCGGGCGATAACCGCAATAGTGGTTCCATCGCTGAACATGTTTCGTTCGATGATTGTAGAGCCTTCTTCAGGCGGCAGATCGGTAACTGTGCCGTCTGCCGTTGCTGTTACAACATTCGACACATTACTCGAAGGAATATAGCCCTCAACTAACAAGTGCAGTTGATTCTTCATATAGTCGTATTGCTCCCGGCTGACATTAAAGGTTTTAGTCGCTTCTTCAAATTCATCGGCAGCAATCACTCCCTTATCAAAAAGCTTCTTTTCACGCTCGTAATTGAGTTTATCCCGCTCGAAAGCAATTTCCGCAGTCTTCATGTTCATCTTTGCGCTTTCTATCTGAGAAGGTTCCGATAGAATTTTGATTTTAGCAATTTTATCTCCCTTTTTAACTTTTTCTCCAATCGACACATAATATGTTTCCAAAGCGCCCGGAATTGCTGATTTAACTTCTATTTCCTTTATCGGATACAGATTTCCCGAAATCATCTTTTTTACGGTTATCGTCCCTTTTTGCGGCGAAACGGTTTGCGAAAGCAATACCTGTTTACCTGATTGCTTTTCAGAAATCAATATAGCGCCTACAATTATGGCTATCAACGCTATTGCTAAAAATATGTATTTCAAACTTTTCATATAAAATAACTACTGTGACTAACCCCCCTACTTTCAAACCACTTTACTTAATGTTTCTATTGGCATTATTTTCGACGCTTTGCGAGCCGGTAAAATTCCGGCTAATATACCTGATACAACTAATATTACAAAGGCTGCAGCAACAACCGGCAGACCGATTGTCGCTTTTGAAAATATTTGTTCCTGCCCGGTTTGCAGGCTTGAAACAATCCAATTATAGATTTGCATGGCTCCAAACCCGAACACAGTACCTAATAAACCGAAACCTACCGTTATTACCAAAGCTTCCGAGATTATTAATTGAAGTATTGAAACGGGTGTTGCTCCAATCGCTTTTCGTATGCCGATTTCTTCTGTTCTCTCATTGACAACCACAAACATGATATTCATTATTCCAAGCGCTCCTGTCAGGACAAAACATAATCCCAATACCCAAAGGAATGTATTTATTCCATCGAACAACATGCCAAACGCTTTTACCTGCATTTGTATATTCTCGATATACAGAGCGCTGCGGTCTTCTTTATCTATTCCGAGCGTTTCCGATAAAAAATCCCTTAATCGTTTTTCAAACGTTTCTATTGCCGTTTTTTCACTAAGTAAAGCGCCAAAAGTACTGTACTCTGAAGCAAGATTATAAGCGCTTCGCAACGTAACGTCAGGACTATAGATACTGTTTTGTTCCATAATACTGAATAAGGTACCTCCTTTCAAGGTTCCAACAACAGTAAATAGTACTCCTTCTACATTAATATATTTCCCTATCGGATTTTCTTTTTCAAAGAAAACTTCTTTTACTTTACGCCCAATGATTACGACCTGTCGTTTTTCACTGAAATCCAAACGATTGAAAAACCTTCCACTGTCAATTTCAAGCGATTTAATCCGTAAATAATTTTCACTTATTCCTTTAATATTAAATAAGCCGGTTTTATCTTTGTAATGGATAGGATTATTGACAGGCAAACTCGATTCGGAAGCGATAAACCGGATTTCTCCGAACCTTCTTTTCAGTTTATTAAGAAGCTCATCGTCGAACAACACTCGAGATCCGGCTTGCATTGAACCTTTTCCCGGTTTTGTAGTTTGGCTTCCAATTACCCATATACTGTTTGAAGCATATCCGCTGAACAGGTTCAGCATTCCGTAGCGAAATCCGTTGCCTGCCCCAAGTAGAAGAATCAGTATGAATATTCCCCACGAAACGCTAAAGCCGGTCAGAAACGAACGGACTTTATGCTGCTTAATGGAAGAATACACTTCTTTTAACAACTCCGAAAGATTGGAGAAAAAAATCACGCGTTAATAAATATTAATCCCCTTGCTCGCCATTGCCATTTGCGAAAAATAAGTGGTGACAACGGGGAAAAGCGTTACTATCAGCCAATAGACAAAACAGATAATTGCCGATTTCGACCAATTCGAATCTGTAAACACTTTAATTCCAATGGATAATAATATGATAAACCACAACTGAAACGGATTGATTGCATAAAGGAATACAAACAAAGGCGCTCCGACCTTTTCAACAGAGGTGAACCTATTGGCTCCAATCCGCATCACATCATACACATTTTCTATCTGGTCGATACCTCCGGAATATACCAGCGCCGTGTTTACCAACTCTCCTATTATTAAGATAATAAAACAATAGATAATCAATCGCAGCGCTTTCATATAATTTAATTTTGCTTTGAACAAGAGCGCTAACACAAACAATAGTAATGCATGCAAAAACAGCATAATGGCGTACATTACAAATCCTCCCAACATGGTCAAATATCTTAACTTATGTGTCATTTGAATAGCCATATCCATCTGTTTTTCAGGCAATGACATGTTAGACATAACCAAATCGCTGATTTTGATGCTTACCGGTACATTTAAAATGACATTGATTAACTCAAATGCCAATAAGATAATCAGCGCTATCAATGGAAATTTTTCCTCTCCCTTCAGTTGTTTGAATGCCTTAAAGGGATTCATAATGATATTCAATACGGGCTCCATAATTTTATACAATTTATTTATAAGTAATTAGTTGCAACATTATTTTTTCTAATAAGAGTACGACAAAATTACAGAAAATTTTTCACGAAACATAGATTTATTCTTATTATATTTTCAATATTTTGTTAATTCTTTTATCATATCAAAATTTTCACTTTCATTTTCGATAATTAATGTTATGACTATGAATTGAAAATCATGCAAATTCGGAAATAAATGAAGTCCCAAATTTTATTATATCGGAATAAAATGCTAACTTTGTCGATATTACTTGTATTAACATAAATCATTTTGACATGAGAACCTATTATTTTTTTACAATTCCATTTGTAGTGTCTTTTTTCTCCCTTTTAGCCGGATGTGGTTATGGAAATAATAATCAAAATAAGCATATTACCGGCGAACAAATCATCTACTCGGAAGATAGCCTTTTTTCGATTACTATTCCGAAAACTTGGGTACAAGTAACTGATTATTCCTTAAATGATGCGGCGGAATTGCAAGCAGAAAAACCCCTGAGCAGTCAGTATATTGTAGTATTAATAGAAAATAAAGAAGATTTAGACTACACCTTTGATGAATGGATAAAAACTGTTAGTGATAAGTTTTTTGATACTTTTGATGATTCTTCGCTATCCGACGGCGAAGATATTCTCATTGACCACCAACCGGCGAAGCAATTTGAAGCAAATCTTCTGCACAAACGTGTAAAATTAACGCTGTTAGCAACGTATGTAGACGGTGAAAATCATTTTGCTCAAATTCTTGCTTGGACATTAGCTTCAAAATATAAATCATCGGTTGAAGATCTAAAAGCAATTACTAATACAATCAAAGGATTATAAATATTAAATTCGTTGATTTACTATACTTCCACCAAAAACCGCTATGAAAAATCATTTGCCCAAATAAAAAATAAAATGTAACTTCGTCCCTTCAAAAGCGAAGTATTTTTATAATTACATCTATATGAAAAAGTATAATTTTAATCCGGGTCCTTCCATTTTACCCAAAGAAACAGTGGAAAATACGATTAAAGCAGTTGAAGATTTTGCAGGTACCGGTATCGGACTGTTAGAAGTCAGCCATCGTTCCAAAGATTTTGAAGCAGTTGTTAACGAAACTGTTGCATTATTTAAAGAACTTTTGAATATTCCCGATGGCTATTCCATCATTTTCCTTGGTGGAGGAGCCAGTTTGCAATTCTGCATGGTGCCATTTAATTTATTAGAAAAAAAAGCAGCTTATCTGAACACGGGAACATGGGCAAGTAAAGCATTGAAAGAAGCTAAGCTATTCGGCGAAGTGGTTGAAGTAGCTTCTTCAAAAGACGCTAACTATGTGTATATTCCTAAAAACTACCATGTTCCGTTAGATTCGGATTATTTCCATATTACTACGAATAATACGATTTTCGGAACAGAACTACACGGTGACATCGATTCTCCTATACCACTTGTCGCCGATATGTCATCGGATATTTTCTCAAGACCGATTGATGTAAGCAAGTATGGTTTGATTTATGGAGGCGCTCAAAAAAATTTGGGTCCGGCAGGGCTAACTTTTGTTATCATAAAAGACGAAATATTGGGGAAAGTAAGCCGACCGATTCCTTCCATGCTCGATTACCGTACTTTCATTAAGGAAAATTCTTTGTATAATACTCCTCCCGTCCTACCTATTTATGCATCTTTACAAACCCTGAAATGGTTAAAAGCATTAGGCGGTGTTAAAGAAATGCACAAACGAAATCGTGAAAAAGCAGATTTACTTTATTCAGAAATCGACCGGAATAGAATATTCAAAGGAACAGCGGCAGTAGAAGATCGATCATTAATGAATATTTGCTTCGTGATGAATGATGAATATCGCGATTTGGAATCCGAATTTTATCAATTCGCCGTATCCCGAGGAATGGTAGGAATAAAGGGACATCGCTCCGTTGGCGGTTTCCGGGCGTCCACCTACAATGCATTGCCTAAAGAAGCAGTGGCTGCGTTAGTCGAAACCATGCAGGAATTTGAAAAAGCGCATTGATAATTTACATTTTTTAAGTTTACGATTTAAACTTTATAACTCATAATTCATAACTCATAATTTATAATTCTATTCTTATGCAAACAATAGACCATTTTAATTTTTCAGGACAAAAAGTCTTTATTCGCGTGGATTTCAACGTCCCCTTGGATGCTAATTTCAACATCACGGACGATACGCGTATTCGCGCCGCTATTCCTACCTTAAAGAAAATTCTTTCCGACAGAGGATCTGTTATTATTGGATCTCATTTGGGACGTCCTACCGGTGTGAACGCAAAATATTCATTAAAACATATTTTAGGTCGAATCTCCGAATTACTAAGCATTCCTGTTGATTTTGCCAACGATTGTCTCGGACAGGAAGCGATTGAAAAATCAGCTGCTTTGAAACCCGGACAAGCTTTATTGCTGGAAAATCTACGTTATTATGCCGCAGAAGAAGGTAAACCCCGCGACTTAGCCGAAGATGCAAGCGAAGAAACGATTGCTGCTGCTAAAAAAGTCGAAAAAGCCAACCAAAAAGAAATGGCTAAGCAATTGGCTTCTTATGCAACGGTTTATGTGAACGATGCCTTTGGAACGGCTCACCGGGCGCATGCTTCTACCGCCATTATTGCCGACTATTTCGACAGTGACCATAAATTGTTCGGATATCTGATGCAAAATGAAATCGACGCAGTCGAAAAAGTTCTGAAAGATACTGCGCGTCCTTTTACAGCAATCATGGGCGGATCAAAAGTTTCCGATAAAATCAATATTATAGAAAATCTTCTGACTAAAGTAGATAATTTAATAATCACCGGCGGAATGGCGTTTACATTTACAAAAGCGACAGGAGGGAAAATCGGAAATTCTCTTTGTGAGAACGATAAATTAGATTTAGCTTTAAGCTTAATTCAAAAAGCTAAAGACAACAAGGTTAATTTGGTATTAGCTACCGATGCCAAAGCTGCCGACAATTTCAGCAATGATGCCAAAACACAAATTGTTCCGGTCGACTCCATTCCGGATGGATGGTCGGGATTAGATATCGGCCCCGAAACAGAAAAATCATTTGCAAAAGTAATTGAAAGTTCAAAGACAATTCTTTGGAACGGTCCTACGGGTGTTTTTGAATTTGAAAATTTCTCTCATGGTTCTCGAGCTGTTGGCGAAGCAATCGTCAAAGCAACCCTAAAAGGAGCGTTTTCGTTAGTAGGCGGAGGAGATTCCGTTGCTTGCGTCAATAAATTCGGTATTGCCGAAAAAGTCTCCTACGTTTCAACCGGTGGCGGCGCTTTACTTGAATTTATAGAAGGAAAAGTGTTGCCCGGAATTAAAGCGATAAGAGGATATTAATAAATTCATAACTCATAATTAAATCAATATGAAGAAAGCATTTATTCTGCTTTTGAGCCTGTTCGTAAGCGCTCAACTGTTTTCGCAATCCGGTGGCGACCAACTCATCGGTAAATATTATGTTATTAAGGAAGATACTAAATCCGAATCCCGCGTTCAGATATATAAAACTTCCAACGGAAAATATGAAGGAAAAATTATTTGGCTAAAGCAACCCAATCATCCTGATGGTACACCAAAGTACGACGAAAAAAATCCGAATCCCGAATTGCGTAAAGTAAAATCCGACCAAATTGTTTTGTTAAAAAATTTTACATTCGACGAAAAAAACAAGCAATGGATTGGAGGTGAAATTTATGATCCGGAAGAAGGAAAAACCTACAAATGCAAGTTGAATTTTGAGTCCTCCACGAAATTAAAAGTTCGCGGCTATATAGGAATTCCCGCATTGGGAAAAACAATGTACTGGACAAAAGAGAGTTGAGAGTTAATAATTCATAACTCATAATTCATAATTTATTAAATATCATGAAGAATATTATTTATCTATTATCTTGCATGCTTTTAGCATCGAATTTATCCGCTCAAAACAAGCCAAGCACCCAATGGTTTGAAGACGCTCGTTTCGGGATGTTTATCCACTTCGGCGTGTACAGCGTTTTAGGAGATGGTGAATGGGTAATGAACAATCGTCCGATAAAAGGTTCTGATTACAGACGCTTACAAAACATTTTCAATCCGCAGGCATTTGATGCAAAAGAATGGGTTCAGATAGCCAAAGATGCCGGGATGAAATACATCACTCTGACTTCTCGACATCATGATGGATTCAGCAACTGGGATACAAAACAATCGGACTGGAACATCATGAATACGCCTTACGGAAAAGATTTGATAAAACAGTTAGCTGACGAATGTCATAAACAAGACATCAAGCTCGTATTGTATTATTCACTCTTGGATTGGATGCGCCCCGATTATCAGTACGAAACCGGACGCACGGGACAAAAAGCAGGAAGAACCGGAAAAAGCGATTGGAATTCATACATTCGCTTTATGAAAGCCCAACTGACTGAATTGCTTACCAACTATGGCCCAATCGCCGGCATTTGGTTCGACGGGCATTGGGACCAAACAGCCCATGAAAACCGAACTTCGCAAGAAACTCCCGTTGATTGGCATTACCCGGAAATTTACGGATTGATTCACCGCCTGCAACCCGAATGCCTGATAGCCAATAATCATCATCTTCCCCCCTTCCCCGGCGAAGATTATCAGATTTTTGAGCGGGACATTCCGGGACAGAACAAATCCGGATTAAGCGGTCAGGAAGTTTCTCGTCTTCCGTTGGAAACTTGTGAAACATTGAATAATAACTGGGGATTCTCTATCACCGACGATAATTTTAAATCGCCTAAAGAGGTTATTCATTTACTGGTTAGTACAGTTGGAACCGGAGCTAACTTGTTGTTAAACGTAGGTCCCATGCCGAACGGAAAAATCCAGCCGGAATTTGTCGAACGCCTCCGGGTAGTCGGTAAATGGATGAATCAATACGGACATACTTTGTATAAAACGAAGCAAGGTTTTACTTCTCCACAAATTTGGGGAGTAACAACCTGTATTGATAAAATTCATTATATCCATATTTTAGATAATAAATTATCAACGCTTACTTTAAATATTCCCGGATTCTTGTCGGCGAAAGCGCTCAATATCGAACAACCGGTAATTTCTAAAAACAAAAAGACCGGAGAGGTCACTTTCACGTTCAAAGGCGCTTTGGATGATATTGATTCGATTATTGAAGTCAAGGTGAAATAAAATGCAAGGCAAAATAATCGTAATAGAAGGACTTGACGGAGCAGGAAAATCCACTCAGATCGAATTGTTAAAATCAAAATTTGAAACAATCGGGCTCAATTATAAATACATTCATTTTCCAATGCTTAATCAGGGAATTTATGGAAATCTTATCGCCGAATTTTTACGCGGCGAATACGGAGCGCTTAATGATGTTCATCCTAAATTGGTTGCCGTATTATTTGCTAACGATAGAAAAGAGCATATAGAAAAAGTCAATCAATGGTTGCGTGAAGGTTATCTCGTATTAATGGATCGATACGTTAATTCGAATATCGCTTTTCAATGTGCAAAAATAGAGGATAATTCTGAAAAAGAAAAACTTAAGCGCTGGATTTTAGATTTTGAATTTAATTACAATCAATTGCCGTTACCTTCTGTTTCGTTCTTTTTAAATGTTTCTCTTGAAATTATAAACAAGTCGCTTTCGAATGCAAGATCCGGAAGCGAGAGAGAATATTTAAATGGAAAGCAGGATATTCATGAAGAATCCTTAACTTTACAAAAAAAAGTTCATGAAGAATATTTGAAAATGCTCAGAGAACAAACTAATTTTATTTCTATCAATTGCTGTGATAAAAATAAACAATTTCTTAATCCAAAGCATATAAACAATTTAATATTTAACGAGTTAAACTTACTAAATAATTAATAATAACCTATGATTTGGAACGAAACAATGGAATGCATGTCCAAAAAGGATATGCGGAAACTTCAGGGAATTCGATTGAAAAGAACAGTCGAACGAGTTTATTATAATTGTGAACCTTATCGGAAAAGAATGCAGGAAAAAGGAATTACACCTGCCGACATTCAAAGCATCGATGATATTGTCAATCTGCCCTTCACTTCTAAAAAGGATTTGCGCGATTATTATCCGTTTCAATTATTAAGCGTTCCTTTATCGGAAATTGTTCGCATGCATGCATCTTCAGGCACAACCGGAAAACCGATTGTGGTAGGATATACTCGCAATGATCTGAATATTTGGGGAGAAGTCGGAGCGCGCTGCTTCACGGCGTACGGATTAGGAAAGAACGATGTTGTGCAGGTTTCTTACGGTTACGGCTTATTTACAGGCGGGTTGGGCGCTCACGGAGCTGTTGAAACCATCGGAGGTACTGTTATTCCCATGTCGAGTGGAAATACGGAAAAACAAATCTTGTTAATGCACGATTTAGGTGCTGTCGGTTTAGCTTGTACTCCTTCCTACGCTTTATTTTTGGCAGACGCCCTACTCGACTCCGGAATTCCACGCAATGAGTTTCAATTGAAAGTAGGCGCCTTCGGGGCAGAACCCTGGACAGAAGGAATGCGAAAAGAATTAGAAGAAAAATTAGGCATTAGAGCCTATGACATTTATGGATTAACCGAAATCATCGGACCGGGAGTCGGTTACGAATGCGAATACCAAAACGGTACTCATTTATGCGAAGATCATTTCTTTCCTGAAATAGTTGATCCTGAAACCGGTGAACCTCTTCCACCGGGTACAACCGGTGAACTGGTATTTTCGACCATTACCAAAGAAGGTATGCCTTTATTACGATTCCGAACACGGGATTTAACGAGTTTGAATTATGAACCTTGCGCTTGCGGTCGCACTTCCGTTCGGATGAACCGAATTTTAGGACGCAGCGACGATATGCTTATTATTCGCGGAGTTAATGTGTTTCCATCCCAAGTGGAAAGTGTCATTTGCGAGATGCCGCAATTGGAACCGCACTATTTATTGTTGATAGATCGAGTTAATAATTTGGATTCCTTGGAAATACAAGTTGAAGTTAAAGAAGAATTTTTTTCCGACGAAATGAACAAAATGCTTGATTTACGGAAACAAATTGTACATCGTATGCAAAGCGTGTTGACTATTTCACCGGAAGTTCGTTTGGTTGAACCACGTACCATCGAACGAAGTCAAGGCAAAGCCAAACGTGTAATTGATAAAAGAAACTTTAAATAATTTTTTTATTTTATATGCTAATCAAACAGTTATCTATTTTTTTAGAAAACAAAAAAGGACGTTTTACAGAGGTAACAACCCTTTTAGGAGATGCCGGTATTAATATGACCGCTTTTACAGTAGCAGAAAACTCCGATTTTGGAATTGTTCGTTTACTTGTTTCCGATCCGGAAAAAGCGAAAAATGTTCTGCGAGAAAACAAATACGCTGTGAGCGTTACAGATGTCATCTGCCTGCAAATGTCCGATGATCCGGGTGCGTTGTCGAAAGTAATGAGAATATTTACAAAAGCGGATATTTCCATTGAATACATGTATGCTTTTTCTTCCGGAAAAGGAGCGGTGGTTGTTATTCGTCCCGATAATTTAGAGAAAACCTTGATGGTTTTAGCTGAAAACAAAGTAGATTTATTAGCTTCCGATGATTTATTTTCATTGTGAGGATATATCCTTGCAATACAAGTGTATAAAACATATAAAATGATAGTAAAAGATGTCGATTTAAATTCGGAAGCATGGTGTGAACTGGTATTTGAAGGTAAGAATCGAGAATTTGGAGCGTATTATTTACGAAAAACCTCCTCTAAGCGACATCTTTTCGCGTTACTCGTTGTAATTGCGGGAATTATTATCTTCTTATTTTTATCAAAACTGATTCTTATAAATATAAGTCAAACTCAACAAGCACGGGAATATGAGTTGAAGTCGATTGAATTATCCGACTTAATTGCTTTGGAAGACGGAAAAAAAAGTAATCCATTAAAAACAGAAGAAAAACCTTTATTGGAAGAATTAACCCGATTAATGCCGCCAATCGTTGCTGAAGATGATAGTATAGAAGAGCTTAAGGAAGAATTACGGGAAACAAATCTTGCGGAAGATTCAATAAAGACTTTTTCAGAAGAGGATGAACATGCAATCTTATCCAATCGTGAACTTACTCAAGTCAATCCAAAAGCAATGTCCGATTCTACAGTAGCAGATGATAAAAACAGAAATGCCGAATTTCCCGATGGACAAATAGCAATGTTACGCTATATCTATCAAAACATTCATTATCCTTCAGCAGCGCTCAAACAACGAATCAACGGGAGAGTTGTTTATTCTTTTATTATTAATGAAGACGGATCGATTTCGGATATTACCTTAGTTCAAGGCGTTTACAGTTTTTTGGATGATGAAGTTCTGCGGGTGATTCGTTCAATGCCTGCTTGGAATCCGGCAATGAAAGAAGGAAAACCCATCAAAATCAAATACATAATGCCGGTAATGTTTAAATTATAGAATGAATTGAAATTTATTGAGTATCAATATACTGAGCAAGTTTTTTGGAAAGTTTCATAGCTCCCTTTTCATTTAAATGATCCGCGTTAAAAAAATCTTCAGCTATAAAATCATTATTATCAAACCAATTGATATACTTACAATTATTATGATGAGATACAAAATCATCCATTGTTTCAACCATTTTAGACAACTGTTCTTTATTCGCGGCTTCGCGATAGGAGCGATAAATGGGCGTAGTCAAAAATAGGATGGTTATATTCTTTTTATTACATATATTTGCCAAAGAATCCAATATTTCCCTGTTTTCAAGAAGCAGTTTTTCATATTTGGGCGAGTTCAAATCTTTATAGGTATGTCTCAATGCCGTCTCTTTTCCGGTTTCTTCCAAGTCATTAGCGTTTTTTGAATTAAAAGAGGTTCCCCAACCTAAGGTTGAACAAGAAATTTCATCTTTTTTCATTAAATAGTAGTTGTAAATTCGCTGAAGATTGATTCCCAATTTGCCGTTTAACAATTCAGAATGATCAGTAAGCGACTCTGTTTTTATTCCGTAATAAATAGCGTAATTTTTTATCCGCCAAGATTCTTCTCCGGATTTTAATTGACGCCATAGCGTATGATATGAAATTGGTAAAACGATAGTTTTTAAATCATTGAATTTGTCTCGATACTTATTAAATATCTCAAAATCCAAGTCCAATGATTGAGATACGTGACAGGCATTGAATGTATTTTGAGAAAAATATACCGGATCAATTCCGAAATAAGTTTCAGAACTTCCTAAAATTAAAAGTTGTATTTTTCCGGCATGATTATCCAAATAGGCTTTCTTATACTTGTATTCATTAGGAATAAATCTCAACAGAATTTCTGCTGATAAAGCCAAAAAAACTACAGGTAACAATAATAAAAATGTTTTGAAGATAAACCGTTTCATCAATCAAAATTGAAAATAAATGAATATTTGTTCTTTCCCCATAGAAAAAAATATGAGGAAAAGGATTGCGTAATACATTGCATATCTGAAACCGGGTTTCCAAGTTGCGCCTAATTTTTCGAGTCCAAATTGATTTTTTCTTTCAAGCCACTCTACAAACAGCATGCAAGCTATTGGAAACAACCCTTTTATTATAAGTATCTTATCGCCCGGCATGAAAAAAAGTGTATTAAAGTGTAATATCCCTTTCAAATAATCAAATGCATGAATGAGGTCATCGGCACGAAAAAGAATATTTCCTAAAGTGACTATACCGAAGGTTATCATAATATTAATCAACACTTTAATTGTTGGAAAGCCCCATCCGTAAGTTGTTAATTTGTTCTTTTTAAATAGGACACCCGATAAAATCAACGGAATATACAACAAACCATGGTACAGGCCGAAGCATGCAAATTTCCAATTATCGCCATGCCACAAGCCGATGAGTATAAAGGTAATCAGGATAGCGGCAATTGTACCTTTGTTTCCCCAATTCCGCCATTGAATATTCAACGGCATAAATACATAATCAGTCAACCATGAAGTTAAAGATATATGCCATTTACGCCAATACTCCGCAATATTTTGCGCAAAAAAAGGAAAATCGAAATTATTAGTCACCCTAAATCCCAATAATTTTGACACACCAATCGCTATATCGGAATATCCCGAAAAATCGGCGTACATTTGAAACGAATAAAAAACCGCGCCTATTATTAATGTACCGCTTGTTTGAGTATAATATTCGCTTCCAAACACTTGGTTTACAAAAACAGCACAATTATCGGCTACAACCACTTTTTTGAACAGCCCCCACAAGATTTGTCGCATACCATCAACAGCAAGTGAATAATTGAATATTCTTTGGCTTTGTAGTTGAGGAATCAAAGTTGAAGGTCGGTCTATAGGTCCTGAAAGAATGCATGGAAAAAAAGCTATATAAGTAGAAAAAGCGGTTAAATCGCGTGTAGGTTTAATTTTATTTCTTTGAATATCAATTATGTAACTTAACAAACGAAATGTATAGAAGCTAATGCCAATAGGCAGGATTATTTTAAAAGTATGCAAATGAGTTTGTAATCCCAAACTGTCGAATAAATCCTTGAATGAAGTGATAAAAAAATTAAAGTATTTGAAATACAATAACGTGCCTATGCCGATAATTACTCCTGTCGCTGTGTACAGTTGCTTGCGTTTATCGCTTTTTGTTTCATCAATGGCAATTCCCAAGCCATAAAAGCATAGAGTAGAAATTATAAGCAAAGGCAAAATCTTATAATCTGCCCAAGCATAAAACATATAACTTGCAATCAAAAGCAGAATATTTTGCCACTTTGTTTTTTCTTTCAGTACGAAATAATAAAGAGAAAAAACAATAATGAAAAAAAATAAAAATGGGATAGAGTTAAAAATCATTTCTACTATAACAATGATGCAATTAAACTAAATTTGATCTATTAGCTTAATCTTGAATAAATAGCATCCAACATTTCTCCTACATTTTTCCACGAAAGAATCTCTTTGGAACTGAATTTGATCTTAAAATGCTTTTCTATTGCTACAATCAATTGAATATGAGTGAGAGAATCCCAGCCTTCCACATCGTCTGCAGAGGATGACTCGGTTAATGTGATGTTTTCTTCGTCAAGAACATCTTTGAAAATGACTTCAACTTGTTGTAAAATTTCTGTTTTGTTCATATTTTTTATTGCTTTCTATTTTTTTACTATAAAATTGCTTTTCATTTCATAGTTTGTTATGTCTAATTGCCATACATTTTCTGTATTAATGGGTTTAAATCCCAAATTTTTATAATGGTCGCGTACCATTTCATTTTTAGGTGTAGGAATATACTCGCCTACGATTCGGTTAAATCCATTCATTCTTGCTAATTCTACGATAGAATTCAGTGTATAAGTTTCCATCCCGCGTTTCAACACCCTACAACTCATAAACCAGGTATCAATAAACAAAGTTTTGTTTTCCTTTTTTTCTAAGATAATGGCGCTTATCAATCCATTGTCGCCGAATTTATCTTCTAATGTAAACGAAAGCGTAAAATATTGATCGGATTGAGCTATGCGTTTTATATCGTCTTCAGTATATCGTATTGTTCTCAAATTAAATTGATTGGATCGTTGAGAAAGTTGAGCGATACGGGGAACGGAAAAATCATCAAAAGGTTTAGTGTCCGAAATCATCGCTAAGCTTTTCAGAAAATCATCTTCATTGGTAAAAGATTCTTGAAATACTACCCGCTCTGCTTCTTTTTGATATTGTTCTGTTCGTTGAGCGTCGGCAGAAGAATAAGAAACGGTCTCAAACAAATTCAATTCGTACAAATAATCGAGATATAGCGCAGGATCTTCCGGCAATTCGGGAACGGTAATCAGTGGTATATTTTCTCTTACAATATTGCGTTCAAACGGATTGTCGTCCACAAAAACCATTGAATCGAAACCGATATTGAGTATTCGCTGTATTTTGCGAATATTGTCGGGCTTATTATCCCAATTAGCTACGAAAACAGCAATGTCCGACAGACGAAGCACCATATCAGGATGCTTTTCAAACGGTTCCTTGGCAATGGATTCAGTATTTTTACTGCAAACACAGACAATGATGCCGCGTTGTTGCAATTTCTTTACCCAATGCTGAAATTCGGTAAATACTTTTCCAATACCCAACAACCCTATTTGAATATTTTCTAAACCGTCATCTCCAATGATACCTCCCCAGGTTGTATGATCCAAGTCAAGAATGATACATTTTTTGAAACTTCCCTGAAAAGCCGAAATAATTTGTACAACAGCCTGTGCAAAATAAGGTAAAGCATCAATGCTTATCACCATTTCGGAGTTGGTATATATGGCAGGAGACCAAAATTTTTCTCTCCCGATGGTATTTTGAACAGTGCTTAAATCACAGATATACAAATTACTTATTTGAACGGCAAGCTCCTGAAGCATATAATTCAATTTTCGGAGCTGAAAAATAAAAGATGCTTCTACTTTGTTGGCAAACTGTCCAAAAACCCGATCGTCTTCTTCGGTATAATTACAAAAAATAATTTTAGCATTGGATTTTGACTGTAATACAGATAATAATTGGTTTATATGATCTCGATTATCGCCGGCAAAACGATGCCGTTGATCGGCAGTTGTTTTATTATACTTCTGTAATAATTTATGACCGGATTGATAGATCAGAATCACTTCAGCGTTGAAATGATAAAGTTCTGAAGAGGGATCAAGAATTTGGCGGTCGATTTGATTAAACTCTGCTTCAAAAATATCTAAATTCAGCTTGTATTCTACGCCCAACCCTTTGATGGCTTGAACGATAAATTGCGTTGCGCTATCACCTAATAAGGCTAGCCGAACGGTTTTAAAGCCTTCGACCGATTTTTTTAAGTTCTTTTTAAGATAAGTGAAATCAAACATTGTATTTGTAATATTTCCAAAATTTACTATTCCCATGCCAAAGCGCTTGCACCTAAAATTGCAGCTTCCGCATCGTTCAGTTTGGAGATAAACACTTCGGTCTTTCCTTTATATACAAAACATACATTTTCGTCGATTGCTTTTTTTAAAGGGTCAAGTAAAAGATTTTCAGATTTGGCTAAACCTCCGAAAAGAATGATTGCTTTCGGACTTGAAAAAGCAATGAAATCACAGAATGCCTCTCCTAATATCTTCCCGGTTAAATTAAAGACATCCATCGATAATTGATCTCCTTTTATAGCAGCTTCATAAACATCTTTGGAGGTAATCGGTCTTTGTCGAATATCCCGTAGTAAAGATTCTCTTTCGGGCTGCGCAGCTAAATACTCTTGCGCTGTACGAGCAACACCAGTTGCCGATGCATACGTTTCCAAACACCCGGTGCGACCGCAGCCGCATAGACGCCCGTTTTCACGTACGATTCTGACATGACCCAATTCACCGGCAAATCCATCGTGTCCGACCACTAATTGTCCGTTGGAAACAATACCGCTTCCAACCCCGGTACCCAGCGTAATTACAATAAAATCTTTCATTCCTTTAGCTGCTCCGTAAGCCATCTCACCCATTGCGGCTGCATTTGCATCGTTTGTTAATTTACAGGGTAAACCCGTTTTTTCTGTCATCAAAGCAGATAAAGGAACAAGCGTTCCTTTGGTCCAAGGTATATTAGCAGCATTCTCTATGGTCCCGTCGTTCATATTTCCATTGGGAACACCCATACCAATTCCCTTAATCTTATCATTTAGATCATTTTTTTCGATTAAATCATTGATTGTATTTCCTAAATCGTTGACATAATCTTTTCCCTTGGTATAACCTAATGTACTGATGGAGCTTCGAAATAAAATATTTCCCCTCCGATCAACAATCCCCAAAGCGGTATTTGTACCGCCCAAGTCAACTCCAATAACATACGGTCTATCCATAGATACTTATTTTTAATATGAATAATTTGTTACAAAATTAAGAAATCTAACGATACATTCAAAATTTCTTTCTATTTTTGCGTAAACTTAATACCTAAATATATGCGATTAATTATTCAACCCGATTATAACGCATTATCAAAATGGGCAGCATATTATGTTGCAACAAAAATAGTTAAGGCTAGTCCGTCAGAAGATAAACCTTTTGTTTTGGGGTTGCCTACCGGTTCTTCTCCTTTAGGTATGTATCAAAATTTAGCGGAATTAAACCGAAAAGGATTTGTTTCATTCAAACATGTCATTACATTTAATATGGATGAATATGTAGGTCTTCCGGAAGATCATCCCGAAAGTTATCACTCATTCATGTGGAAAAACTTTTTTAAAAACATAGATATCCGACCTGAAAATATTCATATCCTTAACGGAAATGCTCAAGATTTAGAAACGGAATGCTTTCAATACGAACAAGAAATTAAGCAAGCAGGCGGTGTTGATTTATTCATCGGCGGTATGGGAGTTGACGGACATATTGCATTCAATGAACCGGGCTCGTCCTTAAATTCGGATACCCGGATAAAAACATTAACTTCCGATACAATTCTCGCTAATTCGCGTTTTTTCGATAACGATGTGAATAAAGTTCCGAAAACAGCGTTAACTGTTGGTGTCGGAACAGTTATGCGTGCCAAAGAAGTTCTGATTTTGGCGAACGGGGCCGCTAAAGCGCGTGCTTTAGCCGAAGCGGTGGAAGGAGCTGTTTCTCAAAAATGGACCATCACCGCCCTTCAATTGCATCCGAAAGGAATAATCGTCTGTGACGAAGCTGCTGTTGATGAACTAAAAGTCGGAACCTATCGCTATTATAAAGACATCGAAAAAAACAATTTGGATGATCGAATTTTTGTGAAATAATTATTTTATATTTGCATTTTTATATTAACAGGTATACCATGGACAAAATTAGTAAACACGAAAGACTGAATAAAGAAGACTTTCAAAAAACAATAGCGGGGAAAAACATTGAGCTTTTCTTTCTAACTAATTCAAAAGGGGCAGAAGTTTCTGTTATCAATTACGGGGCTAAAATCGTTTCTTTGCATGTACCGGATAAAAACGGAAAGCCGGTAGACGTCGTATTAGGAAAAAGTAATATCGACGATTATATGAATAATCAGGAAGCTTATTTTGGCGCTATCTGCGGTCGAACCGCCAACCGGATCGCCGACGGCAGGTTTTTTTTGGAAGGTCATGAATATCGTTTAGCGGTAAATAATGGGCCTAATAATTTGCATGGAGGAATCAAGGGTTTTAACTCAGTTGTTTGGGATGCACGACAACCGGATAAACAATCGGTGGAATTATCCTACCTGTCAAAAGACGGTGAAGAAGGATTCCCCGGGAACTTGCATGTCAACGTTATTTATCATCTAACCGATGACAATACGCTTGAAATCACTTACAAAGCAACGACCGATCAGACAACCATTATTAATCTGACCAATCATTCTTACTTCAATCTTTCGGGCGAAGGCGATCCTTATATCGGCGATCATTCGCTGATCATTAATTCCGATTATTTTCTGCCTACCAACGATGTGGCAATTCCTTTGGGTAAACCGGAAGAAGTGGAAGATACCCCTTTCGATTTTCGTTCCATGCATACCATTGGCGAACGGATTGAAGAAGAATTTACCCAATTGATCTATGGAAACGGTTACGACCATAATTTTATACTGAATCCAACGGGAAAGGATTTGAATTTCTGTGCAAAAGCGATCTCTCCCAAAACAGGGATTGTGATGGAAATATACACGACCGAACCGGGTGTACAGCTTTATACAGGAAACTATTTGAACGGAAGTTTTGTAGGAAAAAACGGACACAGATACCCGAAACGATCGGCATTTTGCTTGGAAACGCAACATTTCCCGGACAGTATTCACCATCCCGATTTCCCTACGATTGTGTTGAAACCGGAAGATACATTTCACTCAAAAACCACCTATCATTTTTCAGTCGATTCTATTATTCAATAAATATTAACTTAATAAATTTAGTCTTATGACACAGTCACAACAAAAACAAAATGGCAATCTGGTTGCCATCATCATGATGATTATCCTTTTCGGGATGATTTCGTTCGTTACCAATTTGGCAGCGCCAATGGGAATAGTATTGAAGAACCAGTTTGGCGTATCCAATGCTATGGGGATGCTTGGGAATATGGCGAACTTTATTGCATACGCTGTAATGGGAATTCCGAGTGGTTTACTGCTACAAAGAGTAGGATACAAGAAAACAGCGCTGATAGCTATAGCTGTCGGATTTGTGGGCGTCTTTATTCAGTTCCTTTCCGGACATGCAAGCGCAACATCTGCTTTTGTCATTTATCTTTTAGGGGCTTTCGTTGCCGGATTTTCAATGTGTTTGCTGAATACAGTTGTTAATCCAATGCTTAATACACTTGGTATTTCTCAGGCAAAAGCTAAAGGTAAAAGTGATAAAGATGCTGAAAATGAAGGTAATCAATTGATTCAGATTGGCGGCTCTTTCAATTCTCTGTTAGCAACTTTTACTCCTGTATTTGTTGGAATTTTGATTGGAGGTGCAATTGCCCAGGCAGAAATCTCTAAGGTATTTCCCGTAATGTACATTGCTATGGGTGTTTTTGCTCTTGTCTTTTTTGTTTTATTAGCTGTTTCTATTCCGGAACCCGGCATTGTGCGGTCTTCCGAACCTCTTGGAAATCTTATGCGAGGAGCATTGAAATTCCGTCACTTCATATTAGGAGCTATTGCTATTTTTGTATATGTCGGAGTAGAAGTGGGCACACCGGCTACATACAATCTGTATATGACAGGGTTCACAAATGAACAGGCTAAGGAGAAGGTTGCCGAATATCAGAAACAAAAAAATGATCCTGCGTATTTGGCCGAACTGAAAACCCAAGACTTAGCAAACAAGAAAACGCCGAAATATGAAGTACAAGAAATTAAAGATAATATATACGATAGCGCTCAGAAAATAATTGAAGGAAAATCCAAACCCGGATTAGGAATGAATGCAGGAGTTGCCGGTGGTATTGTAGGATTTTACTGGTTGCTGATGCTCGTAGGGCGTCTGATAGGCGCTTCCATCGGCAATAAAGTATCTGCTAAAAAGATGCTTGCAGTAGCTTCGACAGTAGGAATCATCTTGGTGTTTGCCGCAATATTTTCATCTATTACAACAACCGTGAGAATGCCTGCTTTTGATACATCCGGCGGTTCATTATCGATGGGTATGCCGGAGGTTCCGATAAGATTCCTATTCCTTGCTTTAGTAGGGCTTTGCACTTCAATCATGTGGGGTGGTATTTTTAATCTGGCGACTGCAGGATTGGGCAAATTTATAGCAGCAGCATCCGGTATCTTTATGGTTTTGGTCTGTGGTGGAGGAATCCTGCCTTGGATTCAAGCTAATGTAGCTGATTTAGCCGGTTATATGATCAGCTACTTGGTGATTGTCATTGGCTTAGCTTATCTGTTGTTCTATGCGCTGATCGGCAGCAAGAATGTGAACAAAAACATTAAAGTAGATTAAACGAAATGAGAGTTGAAAGTTGAGAGTTGAGAGTTGAAAATAACGAAACTGTTTTAACTCTCAACTCTCAATTCTTTATTCTCATCTTATTATGGGTCATCACGGAAAACTGCGTGAAAGCAAGCGTTGCGAGAATTGCGGGCATTTCGTAGAAATAAGATTTTGTCCGGAATGCGGCCAGGAAAACGTTGAAACCCGCCAACGTTTTCATTATCTTTTCACCCATTTCTTCGAAGATTTCGTACATTACGACAGCCGATTTTGGAAAACCATCCAATTCTTGCTTTTCCGTCCTGCAAAGTTAACCAAAGAATATATTGCCGGCAGAAGAAACCGCTATGTACCCCCCGTCACCCTCTATATTTTCATTAGCTTCATTACGTTTTTCATACCTGCCATCCTACCCGGTTCGGAAACAGAACCCAAATCGAAAGAAATAGCAAAACAGGAAACAGTCGCTGAAAAACAGGAAGCGCCCGATAATAAAGATAATTCAAAAGAACTTAAAAAGCAAGGGGAAACCAATAGTGAGGAGAAAAAAAGCAAACTTAAATTGCAAGGGAGAAATAAAAGCGCAGACGAGAAAGAATTAATTAAACTTGAAGAGGAATTAAACAAATTTGATAAGGAAAAATGGGAAGAAAGAATAGGACACGATTTCCCAAAAGCTATTTTTATCTATATGCCATTCTTTGCTTTTTGGTTATGGCTGTTTCACAGCAAGAAAAAATGGCTGTACTTCGACCACGGTATTTTCACGCTTCATTATTTTTCATTTACCCTGTTAAGCATTTTATTACTTATTTTAATCAATTGGATTCTAAGTTTTTTCCATTGGGAAGAAAGTCTAATTAACGACCTGATTATATTAACAGTAATCTGTTATATGATTTACTATTTTTTTCATTCTCACCGATTGGTATACAGAGAAAAGAAAGCGGTATCGCGGCTGAAATGCAGTATCCTTTTCATCATTAATTCATTTTTTATGCTGATATTCCTTGTTTTATACGTATTTATTGAAACGCTTATCACTAATCCCGGACTTGTTAAAGAAGGATGGATAGCTCTCAAAGGACTTGATTTATTTAGTTAAAAAAATCTAAAACCGACCAATTCCTATTTATTTTTTATAATTTTGCACCAAATTGGGGAATATTATTCCTTACCTTTGTCGTCTGATTTATTTTTGTTTGAATGAGAAATAAACGTGCTTTTTCGTCTGCAACTTTTATTAATTCAAGAGTAACTGCCACAATTAGTATATCGTTGGTTTTGTTTCTATTGGGATTGATTATTTTACTTGCCCTGTTGGCGAAAAATCTATCATCGTACGTGAAAGAAAGCCTTTCTTTCGATATTGTTTTATCGGACGACACCAAAGCGCCGGAAGTAAATCGAATAATCAAAGAATTAGAAGCGACCGATTTTGTCAAATCAACCGAATATATTTCCAAAGAAACAGCTGCAAAACAATTGGAAGCCGATATCGGACAGAATCCCGAAGATTTTTTAGGATTCAACCCCCTACCCGCTTTGATTGTGATCCGTTTACATTCGGATTATATCGTTCCCGAAAAATATGCAACAATAGAAAATCAAATCAAAAAAATATCTCCCAACATCAGAAATTTCGAGTCCCGGAAAGAATTAATGACGATGATAAATGATAATTTCAAAAAGATAGGAATTATTCTTTTAGGTTTAGCCACGCTCTTGCTTATTATTTCGTTTGCATTGATAAACAATACCATACGGTTAATGGTTTATGCGAATCGCTTTTTGATTCATACCATGAAATTAGTCGGAGCTACCGCAGGATTCATCCGAAAGCCATTCATAACCGGTCAGATTTTTTCGGGAATTATCGCTGCCCTTGCGGCTATTGGTTTGTTGTTGTGGGGATTATTTTATGTTTCCAAAGATGTAAACGAAATAAGAGAATTAATCGATAGAAATTCAATGTTAATTATTGCCGGAAGCGTTCTAGTTTTAGGAATTTTTATTTCATTTTGCGCTTCCTATCTGGCAGTCAACAGATATCTTCGAATGGAAGGGGATGATTTATTTTTTATTTAAATGGAGTTAATTAAACAAAAGAAACATGGATAAGAAAAATTTTGTATTCGGTAAAGAAAATTTTATCATTTTAGCAATTTCGATTGTAATCATCATTATTGGATTTTGGTTAATGTCAGGTGGGAAAACAACGGAAGAAACGGGATTCGACCCGAGTATTTTCAGCGCTCGACGAATTATTGTCGCTCCAATAGTAACAATGATTGGGTTCGGATTAGTGATCCTCGCCATACTGAAAAAACCCAAAAACATCGAAAATACAACTAAAAAAAAATAAACAATGGAAGATATTTCTTGGATACAAGCGCTTATCCTTGGAATTATTCAGGGTTTCACCGAATTTTTACCGATAAGCAGCAGTGGTCATTTAGCTATTTTTGAAAAAATCATGGGCTTTGAAGGTGAAAATCTGACCTTTGCAATAGCTGTTCACGCTGCGACCGTATTAAGTATTATCACCGTTTTTGGAAATGAAATTCTGAAATTATTTCAAGGCTTGTTTAAGTTTAAATGGAACGATGAAACTCAATACATTTCAAAATTGGCGCTTTCGATGATTCCCGTTGCTATTGTCGGAGTTTGTTTCAAAAAACAGGTAGAAGCCATCTTCGGAAGCGGATTATTTTTGGTAGGTTGTATGCTGCTGTTAACGGCTGTATTACTTTTATTCACCTATTATGCAAAAACCCGCAACAAACCGGATATTTCATACAAAGATGCTATCATTATCGGTATTGCACAGGCAATCGCAATTTTTCCCGGACTCTCGCGTTCAGGAACAACCATTTCTACAGGAATTTTTTTAGGAAATAAAAAAGAAAACGTCACTCGTTTTTCTTTCCTGATGGTAGTTATTCCCGTATTAGGCGAAGCATTTTTAGATTTGATGAAAGGAGATTTTTCGCTTTCTCAATCGGGAATTTCCCCTTTTTCTTTATCAATCGGTTTTTTAGCGGCTTATATCTCAGGAACCTTCGCATGCCGGTGGATGCTTGATTTGGTGAAAAAAGGAAAATTGATCTACTTTGCTTTCTATTGCATCGCAGTCGCTTTAATAATTTTTGGATTCTCAATATTCCACTCATAATTCATAACTTATAATTCATAATTAATCGTGATGGATTTTCAGGAAGGAGAAATATTATACTTTAATAAACCCTTGCATTGGACATCATTCGATTTGGTGTCTAAAATCAGGTATAAGATTTCGCGTTCCTTTCGAATAAAGAAAATCAAAGTTGGACATGCAGGAACATTGGATCCGTTGGCAACCGGGGTAATGATTATCTGTACCGGAAAAGCGACTAAAAAAATCGAAGAAATTCAATATAGAAACAAAGAATACATTGCCACTCTACGTCTGGGAGCTACAACTCCTTCTTTTGATTTAGAAACGCCGATTGATGAAACCTTTGAGACAAACCATATTACTAAAGAAATGATCGTCGATGTTTTGAAACAATTCACCGGCAGCATCGAACAGGTTCCACCTGCTTTTTCGGCATGTAAAATCGAAGGAAACCGGGCATACCTGTTAGCAAGAAAAGGAATGGAAGTTAATCTGAAAGCAAAACAGTTAATTATCGATGAAATCGAACTTCTTTCATTCCATGAAAATTTATTGACGATACGGATTGTTTGCAGTAAAGGGACTTATATTCGCGCTTTAGCTCGCGATATTGGTCGATCGCTACAATCGGGAGCGCACTTAATCGCTCTGCAACGAACCAGAATCGGCGATATAACATTAGAACAATGCCTATCCATCGAAGAATTTTGCAATACATGAAATAAAAATATAAAATATGAAACTTTCTAAATTCAAATTTAATCTTCCCCGGGAATTAATCGCGCTTTATCCTGCGAAAAACAGGGATGAATCGCGATTAATGGTCGTCCGTCCGAAAACAGGTAAAATCGAACATAAAGTATTTAAAGACATTTTGAATTATTTTGGAGACAAAGACATCTTTATTTTCAATGATACAATGGTTTTCCCTGCCCGTTTATATGGGAACAAAGAAAAAACCGGAGCGAAAATAGAAGTATTTCTACTGCGTGAATTAAATCCCGACTTGCGACTTTGGGATGTTTTGGTTGACCCTGCCCGTAAAATTCGCATCGGAAACAAACTCTATTTCGGCGAAGACGATTCAATGGTTGCCGAAGTGATCGATAACACTACTTCTCGAGGACGCACGCTTCGTTTTTTATACGACGGCCCTCATGAAGAATTTAAAAAAATACTGTATTCCTTAGGCGAAATGCCTCTCCCATCTTACATCAATCGAGCGTTGTACCGGAGGATACCGAACGTTATCAGACTATTTTCGCAAAAAACGAAGGAGCGGTCATTGCTCCCGCTGCCGGATTACATTTCAGTCGCGAACTTTTGAAACGCTTGGAAATAAAGGGAATTAAATTTGCATTTGTTACCGCGCATTCGGGACTGGGGAATTTCAGGGAAATTGATGTCGAAGATTTGACCAAGCACAAAATGGATTCGGAAGAATTATACATTAGCGAAGAGGTAGTGAATATCGTTAATCAAGCAAAGGACAATCAAAGACAAATCTGTGCAGTTGGATTTTCCGTTCTGAAAGCGCTTGAAAGCGCAGTAACTACACGAGGACACTTGAAGCCTTTTGAAGGATGGACCAATAAATTTATTTTTCCTGCTTATGACTTCACTGTCGCTACCGCTCATATTACAAATTTCCATTTGCCGCTTTCGACAATGTTAATGCAAACGGCGGCTTTCGGCGGATTCGAATTTACAATGCATACCTATCAGGAAGCGATTAAAGAAGGCTATCATTTCGGTACTTATGGCGATGCCATGTTAATTATATGAACAAGGTTTATTTATCCTTAGGAACCAATTTAGGAAATAAACATCTTCAACTGTTGCAAACAATCGGATATATAGCAGAAAAAATTGGCATATTTTCTGCTATATCTTCGGTTTATGAAACAAAACCTCAAGGATTTCGTTCGGAAAACGATTTTCTGAATATGGTCGTGTGCGTTGAAACGCCGCTCTCACCTACCGACATTTTAGAAATCACCCGATCCATCGAAAAAAAAATGGGTCGTAACCGGAAAACAAAACATTCCTATCACGACCGTGTAATTGATATTGATATCATAGCCTACAACGATCTAATGCTTCAATCGGAAAATCTTCAACTACCCCACCCGCTTTTTCATCAACGACCGTTTGTATTAGAACCTTTTAATGAAATTGCCCCTGACTTCATCCATCCCGTTTTGCAGAAAAATGTGAGGGAATTGCTAATTGGCTTTTCCTACCCCCATAAAAAGCGGCAGAAAGCAAAAGGTTCCGAACATTGAGACAATTAATCCTCCAATAATACCTGCCGCTAACGGGAACCAGAATGCTTCTTTGGATGTTCCTACCATAAATGGAACAAAACCTAAGGCGGTGGATGTTACCGTCAGGAAAATCGGACTGATTTTGGCATTCCACGCTTTTATATAAGCTTCAAGCGGTGGAATTTTCCGCTTTTTACGGATATTATTGTATTCATCCAGCACATATACATTCTTGTTTACGGCAAGCCCGCATAAAAGAATGAAAGCCGCAAACCCGCCCTGGTCAAAATTCAATTTGAACAGGTAGAACGTAAGGAAAATACCGATGTAAGCAATCGGGATTACAAAAATAATAGCAAAAGGCTGTCTCAAAGAATTAAATAAAATACTGCCCGTAAAATAGATAATCACAAATATTAACAGCAGTAATCCATATTGCTTGCCGGTATCTTTCCCCCAACTCCAGATTTGGTCCTGCCTTTCAATGGTATATCCCATCGGCAATGTCGTTTTAAATTCAGTAATATCATTATCTAACACTTTATGTCCCTGTTCATAAGCGCCGACATATTCGTATTGCAGGCAAAGCCGGTATCGCTGATTCTCCTTGACAATATCCTGAGGCGCCTGTCCTTTGGTTATAGTAGCCAATTCATTGATTTTGTATTCCTTATCTTTACTTATCATTCCCGGAGCATTTTTCAGACTCCATATATCATAATCGCCGGATTGTTTCGATTGAAGTACGATTCGCTCCGGTCCGTAAACGCCGGACAACTGACCGGAATAGATGTTTTGTCCAAATATTGAGCCCAAGGATGAAAACAACTGAACCGGCTGAATATTTGCCTGAGCCAAGCGTTCTCTGTTCAAGTTAAACGCAAATTCTTCGTAGTCGTCCTTATAATACGAAAACTCGGAACCAATGGTTACTTCCTTAATTCTTCTGTGTTCGAGCAGTTTCGATTTGAATTGCTCCGCCTGCGCGGAAAGTTCATCGTAATTGGTTCCCCAAAATAGTACCCGATAGTTTCCCGCCGATTCGCGGACATCATTGCTGAATCCGTCTCCAAGACCGTAAACGCCCCAGCTTCCTCCGCCCAATTCAATAGACCTGCTGATTAAATTTGATTTTAACTGGTAAGGGAATCCGGAACGTTCGCTTTCTTTTGTAAACTGAATATTTATATCTGCTCTGCGGGCGCTATAAATGCTCGTCTGAAAACTGCGGATTTCCGGATATTGACTGATATAGCTTTCCATCCGTTGCATCAGATTATTCATTTGCGCAACAGTCGAACCATTGGGAAGCGTAGCTGTCACATAAAGGGAAGTTTCCTGCCGGTCGGTGAAATAACTGCCTTCAAATACTT
>Ga0209629_10000178_pt1 | contig 31192 bp, 27 predicted proteins | sample TergutCu122P5_FD_187286 | JGI IMG/M metagenome (GOLD analysis project Ga0209629, IMG submission 187286) | Cubitermes ugandensis P5 segment gut microbial communities from Kakamega Forest, Kenya - Cu122 P5 (SPAdes) (version 2) | ecosystem: Host-associated > Arthropoda: Insects > Digestive system...
TGGAATAACTTTTGTAGATAATGCAGTAAGCAGCATTTTACCCATTGGTACACCATACTCCAGTGTGAATCCATTGCAAGTTTGGATGGCAATCGCTTCATTCATTTGGCTTCTTGGAGTTATTGCTATCCTGACTTATGGTATTGTATCTTATTTTCTTCTCAAACGCAAGATGAGGAATGCTGAATTTTTAAAAGAAAATATTTACAAAGCTTACAATATTCAATCTCCATTCCTTTTAGGCGTAATAGATACTAGGATTTACATTCCAGCAATTCTAACAGAAAAGGAAAAAGATTGTGTCATCCTTCACGAGAAGGTCCATATTAGGCGACATGATCATATTATAAAGTATATTGCTTATAAATTATGATGTTGATGGAAAAACAGTGATTGATTATTTTGAAATTCATGGTTATACTGAATAAAAAAATACTGCTTACTTAGCCCAGTTTTGAGATATATTTACATCCGCTTTACATGGAACTTTCTTTAAAATTGAGTTTCCTGCTTCTTCCATTGTGGATTTCAATAATATTGCTATTTCATTAGCTTTTTCATCTAAGGTTTCAAGTAGGATTTCATCATGAATAATCCCTACAATGTGCGTTTCTGAACCTTTTAAGCGATCTACCAATAAGCCAAGTGCTTTTTTAGCAATATCAGCTGCAGTGCCTTGGACGGGAGTATTGCTCAGTGCAGCTAAACCAGCATTAGAATTAAATGTAAATTTCCTCCCAGTCAATGATCTGCTCTCAATGGGAGGATTTTTCTTTAGATTATAATGCCATTTTTGAATTCCGGTATATGCTTTAAAGAATCTCCATCTAAATTCGTTTGCTTGTTCAATAGTCATATCTACGCCATATGAACCAGTGGCATACTGCTTTAAACCTTCAGCACCCATAGCATATATGAGTCCAAAATTAACCGCTTTTGCCGCTTGACGTTCCTTTTTTGTAATCATATCAATGGATTTATTTAGCATTAATGATGCGGTCAATTTATGCAAATCTTCCTCATTTTTATAAGCTGTAATCATCCTTGAATCCTGTGTTATTTCAGCAGCAACACGGAGTTCTATTTGTGAATAATCAGCAACAACGAGTTTTCTTCCAATAGGAGCCGTAAAACATTCTCTAAATAATGAAGAACGTGGTATTTGCTGAATATTAGGATTGCCGCAGCTCATGCGACCGCTCCATGCTCCAATTTGCCCGTAATGTGGATGCAACCGACCTGTTTTTTCATTGAGCATGCCAGGCATAGGGTACAAAAAACTCGACAATGATTTCGCTGCTTTACGATAATCCGATAAAGCATGAACCAATGGATGCTTTGAATAAGGAGCTAAGTCTTGCTTTGATGTGGAACGTGTTTGAATGCCGTTATCATGAAGAAGCTTTAATATAAAAGGATTGCTATCAAAACTATGGCTTATAATCTTATCCTCACCCCATAAATTCATTTGCACAATTGGCTTCCCAGCATATGTATATAAAACATCTAATGCTTCATCCCGTTCTTTTTCGGTTTCTATTAGGAGCTTATTCCAAAGCTTGGTGTCTAAGCAGATTCCAGTATACTCCATCTCTGCAATAGCACGTACACAAGAAAACTCAATCAATGCAATTTCAGAAAGATTATTTTCATAAATTTTCCTGACCATAGCTTCTCTTAACCTAAGAAGCACATATGCATCCTTAGCAGCATATAATAATTGTGACTCACTTAAATTACCTTGCCAATTGCTGGTTTGCTCATCTTTTATCAATGTCTCATTAAGATAATGCTGGGCTAGTATCGCTAAACTTGAACGTGAAGCTCCACCAGAAGTTTGTAATAATTGATTTGCAAGCATTGTATCAAAAATAGGAAAAGGAAAGACATCCATAGCCATAAAAAACTGCAAATCAAACTTTGCATTTTGAAAAACTTTAACCGAGCGGCTTTCTAATATATCTTTAATTATATGGATGCCTTCTGGTAAAAAAGCAAAGCAGTCTATGATAAAAACAGGAAGCCCCATTGCTGCAAGTTGAATAAGACGAATTTTATCTATATGAGAGTCTAAACCTGTTGTTTCCGTATCTACGGCCAATACTTTTGCTTGTTTAAGTCCTGTTAAATAAGGGATAATTTCATGTGGATATAAAATCAATTTATATTGCATATGTCTACCTTTAATTTAATAAAAAATATTTATTTCTATTATATTATAGTATCCAAACATTATAAATGGTGATAAAATATAAACAAAAAAAAGAGGGGGTTATGAATATGAAAATAGCAATTAGATATCAGTCACGTGGTGGTAATACACGTGCTGTTGCTGAAGTTATGGCTAAAGAATTAGGTTTGAAAGCAGAATCAATCGATAAACCATTAGATGGAAAAGTTGATGTGTTGTTTTTAGGCGGTGGTGTTTATAAATTTGACATCGATCCTAAGCTAAAAGAATATTTGGAAAAATTAGATCCAAAACAGATCAACCAAATCGTAGCTTTTACTACAACTGGTTGGATGAAGACGGCTTTAAACAAAATATCCGAATATGCGAAAAAAGCTGGAATAAAGGTAAACGAGAATAAGTTGTATTTAAGGATGATGTTGCAAGGTCATGGAATGATTGGTCGTGAAGGTGGTCATTTAACTGATGAACAAGTGGCGAAAATCAAAAAATTCGCTTCCGATGTATTAAAAGGTTAATTTTAATTGTGTAACTAGCTATTCCTTGTTATAATATGTTTATCAAAATATTAAGAAATAATAGGAGGAATCGCAATATGAACGAGAAAGCGACCTCTCTCATAGATATTTTTAACTTATTTACACCCAAACCTTTGACATTTAAGCAACGTGCATTTTATCAAAAGACTGCTTCTGTGAGAGATGGCAGTAGTTACGAATTTCATGACTATCTATTCAAGCATATTAAAGAATCAAATACTCATTCACGTCTTTTAGTTATTGGTCATGGAGGCTGTGGAAAATCAACAGAATTGCAAATGCTTATATCAAAGTTATCTTATGATGACATTCCATCTATTAATGTGGAAGCTCGAGATGATTTAGATTTATATAACTTCACCTATATTGATCTTTTTATTCTGATAGTTGAACGAATGGTACAGTATGCAAGTGATAAAAAATTAAAAATTAATAAAAAAATCCTACTTGCTTTTCAGACGGCATTATCGACAAAGACAACACAGGAATACTGGGATAAGGATTTTATGATTGGTATTGATGCTGAGATAAGTGCATCCGCAACTGTTTTTTTCCTAAAGGCCATAGCAAAGATTACTTCATCTCTTAAAATGGCTTCAGGACTAAAAGAAGAATTGAGACAGGAAATCAAGCCTAGAATATATGATATTATTGAAGCATTGAATGCTTTGATTGAGCATCTTAATGAACAGGTTTCCCATCCTATTGTTATCATAATAGATGGGCTTGAAAAGTGTCGACAGGAGTGTGTTAGAAAATTATTTGTTGAAGACATTGCTTCTATTTCAGCTATTAATGCACATTTAGTCATTGCATGTCCAATAGCTGTATACCGCTCAGCAGATGCAGCTGGTCTATCAAGTTATTTTATTTCACCTGTTGTCATACCTATGATCAGAACACATAACCAAGATGGTTCCAATTATCAAGATGGTATCGATGTTATTCGGGAGCTAATATTAAAAAGAGCTGATATTTCATTCTTTGAGGAGGGTGTCTTGGAGGAAACTATCGTTAAATCTGGTGGAAGCTTGAGGGACACATGTTATATATTATCAAATAGTGCATTTGAGGCTCACATGCGTGGAAGCTATTCAATAGATATGGATACTTTAAAATATACTCTGCAAAAATATGTATCTGAAGTTTTTCTTAGAATACACGATATATATATCGCTACATCGCAGATCTCTATTTTGATTATTGTGGTATAGAAGATTGTGGTAAAGCCCTTCTTTTATTAGATCGGGCTTTACTAATCCGAGAAAGAGAATTAGGAAAGGATAATCTTGATACATCATCTAGTTGTAACATTTTATTATAACCTATTCTAATACTGAGTCTAACAAAATTCCCTTATAACCTTTAAAAATTCCTTCCCAAACCTTTCTAATTTTACCTGCCCCACCCCAGATACATTTAAGAATTCCGTTTCATTTTTAGGCATTTTCCTGCACATATCCTTAAGGGTTGCATCAGAAAAAATGATATAAGCAGGCACATTTTTACCTTTAGCTATAGAAAACCTAAGGCTTTTTAAACTGGACATCAGATCTTCATTCACATCAAATTCTACAAGCTTAGACTCTTCCTTTAAATTTTCCTCTTTTTTAATCTTAATATAGATGTTCTTTTGACGATGCAAAATTTCCGAAGCAGAAGTTCCAAGTGTTGCAACTGGATATTTATCGCCGGTAATATTTATGTAATTTAAAGAAACTAAATTGCTTACGATATCCTTAAGCCTGGTTTCAGAAATATCAGCCATTATGCCATAAGTTGATAGCTTATTAAATCCTTTAGCCAAGACTTTTTCATTTTTGCTCCCTCTTAAAATATCTATGATCATTTTAATTCCATATTGTTCCTTAACTCTATATATGCAAGACAAGATTTTTTGTGCTTCAATAGTTACGTCAACAGTCTCAAAATTAGCCAGACAATTTCCACAATTATCACAAAAATTCTTAGTTTTTTCTCCAAAATATTTTAAAATATACTCTCTAAGGCAATCTTTAGTAGTACAATAAAAAGTCATGAGCTTAAGCCTATCTTTATCTCTTTCCATTAAAGCATCACGAATTGAATCATCAGTTTCAGATTCATTTTTTGTATTCTCGATTAAAAATTTATTTGTATGTACATCTTGAGCACTATATAAAAGAAGACATAGAGCCTCCTCCCCGTCTCTCCCAGCTCTGCCAGCCTCTTGATAGTAACTCTCTATGTCCTTTGGCATATTATAGTGAACCACAAAAGACACATTGGATTTATCGATGCCCATTCCAAAAGCATTCGTCGCAACCATGATGCTAACCCTATCATAAATAAAATCTTCTTGGTTTTTATGCCTTTCGTAATCAGACAGACCAGCGTGATAGCGAGTAGCATGGTATCCATTATCATTTAGCTTTTCGCAAACTTCTTCCACTGTTTTTCTAGTCAAGCAATATATTATACCGGACTTGTTTCTCTTACCAGTTAAAAAATTCTTTAAAGTTAAAAATTTATCCTTTGGTTTTTGCACTTCAAAATACAGATTTTTCCTGTCAAACCCTGTGACCAAAACTTCAGGATCTTTAAGATTCAATTGTTTTATTATATCTTCCCTTACAAAGGATGTTGCAGTGGCAGTAAAAGCAGATACTATTGGTCTTTTTTTAAATAAATTTATAAAATCAATTATTTTAGTATAGCTCGGTCTAAAATCTTGACCCCACTGGGATATACAATGAGCTTCGTCTATAGTTACCATGGATATATCAAAATTTACAAAAGTATTCAAAAATGATCTGGAATTTAATCTTTCAGGAGCAACATAAATTATCTTGTAGACTCCTTTTTTAGCTTGATCTATAGTATTATTATATTCATTATCAGAAAGAGTGCTATTAATAAAAGCAGCTTTGATTCCCGCCTGGGTTAAAGCACTAGTCTGATCCTTCATGAGAGAAATAAGCGGCGATATAACTATGGTAATTCCATCAAATAAAAGAGCTGGAACTTGAAAACATATTGATTTACCAGCTCCTGTTGGCATGACTGCTAAAATATCTTTATTTTTTAGTATCTTATCGATTATCCATTCTTGACCTTCTTTAAAATTATCATAACCAAAATACTCTTTTAAGACGGCTCTTTTACTGTCCATTAATATCACCTCGAATAAAATGATGAATATCGTTATTATAGCAAAAAGTCATCCTTAAATAAAGCAGACCCATGTTTAAAATCATCGCAAAATTTTTATAAATATACGAAACTTTTCTTCTTTATATTAATATAATAAAATTAAGCGTGACTTCCCATAATTTTTATATTAAAATATCTCTAACCAAGCATGTATTTGAAGGTGAAATCATGAAACCAATTAATAACTATAAGGGGCTTACAAATTCAAAAAATAATCTACCAATTCTGGGATACAGTGCTATCATAGGCATAGCTGTCGGTCTTTTGACTTGTGCCTACCGCTTTTCATTGACCTATATGGAAGAATTCAGCATAGCTATCTATGGTTTTCTTTCAGAGCATATGCTTTTTATCCCTCTTGCTTTTATTATATTATCCGGGATGGGATATTGTGTTGGAATATTAGTGACAAAATATAAGATCATCAGCGGAAGTGGGATACCGCAAATTAAGGGTGTACTCATGGGGCATCTGAAATCTAAATGGCTCAGTACAATAATCGCTAAATTCATAGGAGGTTCAGTCTCGATGTTAGCCGGGCTTTCCTTAGGTCGTGAAGGCCCATCCATACAATTTGGCGCATCAATAGCTCAAGGAATAGGAAATAAATTAGGAAAGACACGATATGAAAAGCGCATCCTGATCGCAAGTGGTGCTGGTGCTGGTCTCGCTGCTGCTTTTAATGCCCCTCTTTCAGGTGTCATATTTACTTTAGAGGAAATATTTAAATATTTTTCACCATTGATCCTTTTGACTACAATGGTGGCAGCTGTGATTTCCAATTCTATTGCAAGATTGATCTTCGGAAGCAGTGCTATATTCAATTTTACTTTCACTTCCGAAATACCCCTTTCAAAATATTGGCTCCTGATCCTCCTGGGTGCTGTTTTAGGCTTATTCGGTGCTATTTATAATAAATTTTTGCTAATATCCATAAGATTATTCAATAAAATAAAAGACTCAAAATACAGGATCGCTATAGCTTTTATAATTGCAGGATTGTTTGGGCTTATTTTCCCTGTTGTGCTCTGTGGTGGGCATTTTATGATGAACAGCTTGACCATAGAAAGCAGCTTAGGCTTTTTATGTATCGCTTTCCTCATGAAATTTTTATTTTCCATGATAAGCTACGGCTCTGGTGCTCCCGGTGGCATATTTTTTCCGCTCCTCGTAATGGGTGCAACTATTGGAGCTATTTTTGCAAAAATATCCATAAGCTTTTTCTGGCTTGGACCTGAATTTTTTGCTAATATTATCATTTTGGCTATGGCAGGATTTTTTACAGCAATTGTACGAGCACCCATCACAGGCATGGTGCTTTTAGTAGAAATGACTGGTTCCTTCAGCCACTTGATGCCGTTGTCTGTGGTTTCATTAATTGCATTTGTTATGGCAGACCTGTTAAAAAGCGAGCCTATATACGATTCACTTCTACATAATCTCCTTGTAGCACAAAAAAGCGAACTCAATGAAAAAGATGAAGTCCGCAAAATCACCATAGAGACCATTGTTCAATTCGATTCCCCTGCTGATAAAAAGTACGTCAGAGAGCTTCATTTGCCAAATAACTGCTTACTGATATCTGTCAAAAGACATAATAGAGAGTTTATTCCTCACGGTGACACTCAAGTTTCAGCCGGAGATTACTTAGTATTTTTAGCCGATTTAAGCGACGAAACTAAAATCAGAAAAGCAATCGATGAACTTACAAACCATGAATAGAAAAAAATGAGGATACCTAAAAAGGCTATCCTCTTTATTGCTCTAAATCGAGTTCACGTTCAATTTCCTCAATTGTGGGTAGACTTGATTTCAAATCCTCTGGCAATTCATTAGTAAGTTGTTCCTGCCAGTCAGCAACACCAATTGGATTTTTAAAGCCAGCAAGTGAATATTCGACAACAGTTTTATTCTTACCTTTAACTAATAGCAATCCAATAGTTGGCTTGTCATCAGGGTGACGAAGCACATCGTTCACAACATTTTGATAAAGGTTAAGTTGACCAACAAAACTAGGCTCAAATTCACGGGCCTTAAGTTCAATTACAACATAACAGCGCAGTTTCAAGTGATAGAACAAAAGATCGATAAAAAAGTCGCTGCCACCAACCTCTAAATGTACCTGCCGTCCGACAAACGCAAAACCTTGTCCGAGCTCAAGCAGAAACTTCTCTATATGTTCCGTGAGTGAGCGTTCAATCTCTATTTCTCGACGTTTTACGTCTGTACCGATGTAATCAAACAGATACGGATCTTTAAATATTTCCCGTGCGAAGTCAGAATCAGGTGATGGCAATGCAGAATCAAAATTATTGATAGCTTTTCCCTGACGTTCAATCAGGCGTGTAGCAATCATTATATCTAAAACATTGCTGCTCCAACCATTTTCAATCAATTTTTGTGCATACCAAAGTCGTGTTTGTTCATCAGGAAGTTTGTCTATCAAAACAATATTACTTCGCCATGGAATTTTTGCAACAACCTGTTGCAAAATTGAAAAATCCGGCCAACATGATGCTAATTTTTTCATATTACCTAGATTTCGTGGCGAAAATCCATTCATTTCAGGAAAAGCTTCTTTTAGATCTTTTGATAAACGATCAATAACTTTGACGCCCCAACCTTCGTTCTTTTGACGTCGCAGAATCTCGTTACCTATGTTCCAATAAAGCTCAATCATTTCAGAGTTCACCTGTATCGCTGAGCAAATGCGGTTTTCTTTTATTTTATTAATAATTGTATCGCGCATATCAGTATAATTATTGGGAAGCTCTGCAAGGCTTGGTGCAACAGGTATCAACACACCATCCTTCGGATTCCCCATATATTTACGTTCATCCATATCACTTGTTTTCTCCATTTTCATTAATTATAATTATTATATCGCATATGCAATCAAATCACTATATTATATGCATATTTTATCGTAAAGGAGATAACTCCATGTTAAAGGAAAAAATATCCGTGACCCTTGCAACACTTGAAAGCAAAGTTCACGAAGTAAACTCAATCAAAAGCGGAATCAGGATATATAAAGCTGGAAAAGCAGAATTTATGGAACGGGAACCTGGACAGTTTTTTTTTGCTGCAGAAGATAAAGGTACCGAACACAGAGGTATTGTGACTTTCACAAATGATGGATGTGATTTAAAAAATTATTTTTGCAATTGCGGTGTTGGTACGGAAGGCACTCTTTGCAAACATGAGGTTGCAGGAATTCTAGCAATTCAAGGCGGACTCATGGATTCGAAGATCACCCTTGGCAAAACCGCTACAGTTTCGACTATTGTCACAGAAAATAATACAGCAAAAGCTATAGGTAGCGGAAGCCTTGAGGTTTTTGCAACACCAATGATGATAGCACTTATGGAAAAGGCTGCATGTGAGGTTTTAGCTGATGCCATGGATTTTGGGCAAACATCTGTCGGTACTAGCATCAAAGTTAATCACACTTCTCCAAGTCCTATAGGTATGGAGATAACAGCTACAGCCACCATATCCTTCGTTCAAGGGTGTAAAATCACTTTTGATGTCATTGCTCACGATAAATCAAGAGAAATCGGCAAAGGGACTCACATCCGCATGATCGTAGATGAAAAAAAATTTATGTCAAAAGCAATGAGATAATTTCCGCCTTACTTTAAAGCAACTGGTATCCATATCTCCACATTGCATTTGTCTATTGCTTCATCCCAATATACATATTTTTCTATGGTAGGAAGCCCAGATTTTTTATATTTGCTCTGTGGTAAAAATTCATTGTTTATCCTATTCCACACATTTCCAAGGGTATTATTAGAAATGCTACCTGTAGCTTCAAATTTTAGCCATGTGGATTTAGGATATTCGAATGAATCTAAGCCAGGAACATCTTCTTTATCCCACTCTATCCCACACATATAGTCATTGCTGCCATCTTCGCCAAAACCAAAGCATAAACCCAAATCGTAAAATTTACCGCTTAATTCTTTAATAGCTTCATTGCTGCCATCTGTCTTTACAATTGCCCACGTCCCACCACCATATGGTGTTGTGCGCCTTATTCCTATAACTTTAAATGATTCCTTTTCAATGATTGTATAATCCATTTTATCAACCCCCTATAATTTTTCCACAAGATCAAGTTTAACGAGCAAATCCACATATTTTTTAATGATGTCTTTGCTAAGGCCTTTAAACAAATTGACAATAGTAGAGATTTCAGACATCTTTCTTACACCATCCATGTAAAACACTATCAAATGAAGTGCCATATCTTGGATATTCTTAGAACCCCTTAACCCATTCAAAAAATCATTTATTAATTTCCTTTGATCATCAGACTTAGCTAAAGTATTCAAACGATATATTGGTCCTTTAAACAGTCTTTTAGGGATAAAATCTTCTCCTTGCCATGGTTCTTGCTCTTTTCCCAAGTGAGAATAATTTTTCATGAAAGCACGATAAATATCTCCTATTAGTTTTTTCTCCTCGTCTATTCCATGAAAATCAGGAATAAATCTTATTATGCTCTCACAAGACTTTATATAAAAATCATATATATGATTAAATGCATCGGTAGCTATTCCATCTAATTTATCGTTTAAAGCTTTATCGACTATTTTTGATAATCTTAAAACCATATTAACATTCATGGAATTAAAGATTTCTTGCGCCATTTCCTCATTTAAATTCGATAATGAGTAACAATAAGTAGCAGCAATGGCACATGATTTCTTTAAAATATTCTCATCGATATTATCTATTGTATCACCACTTGAGTGATAATATAAATCTGGAAATTCTATGATAGCTGGAGATGGTATATTAATAGTGGGATCGCAAAGAACTAAATGATCACTTCCACTTATACAATCTATTACACCACTGTTGAACGTAGAGACCATTTGACCAAATGCACTTGCATCTTTTTTAAGTTCATCTAAAATATAAATGCCTAAATCGCTCACAAAAGAAGGAGTAGAATAAGGCAAATAAACTATATTCAAAGGGCCACACTTGCCGCTTTGCCTTCCACCTACCATGTCCAGGTTTATTCCTGCTAATATCTTTTTACTTCCATCACCAATAGAACTTATATATGCATATGTTCCAGTATATTCCGGTATCAATATCAAACGAATGCCTCTATTTAAACCTTTAAGCACTCCCTTATCCATCGAGGTCTTTATAGCGTTTAATGCTTCCATAGACGCAGAAACCCCGCTAGCATTGTCATTAGCTGAAGTTCGAGGATGGCAAAGGTGAGCCATTACCAATATTTCTTCATCTGTCTCACCTGGTAAAAAGCCTGTGACAACTTCGAATTCTCCATCGTATAAAGATGAATCAACATGACATGTAACTTTTGGCAATTTATCTTTTTCTTTCATCTCAAGGCATATTTCTTTTAGCATATCTCCTTGTCTTGGGCTTATCATAAAACCAAAGCAATTAGATTTATCTTCTTCGCTATAATACGAAAAAGTCATATACTTCTTAAAGTCATACTGGTTTTCCCTGGTTTTCATTTTATCCTCTTCAGCATAATCAGAAATAAAGCCTAGAGCATTGCGATTTTTTATTGCCCACATGAATTTATTAAAACCTTCATGGACGAAGAGAATCTTTTTATTTAAGTCGTAATCCTCATAATTTTGTTCGTCTGTGCCCTTATCCATTTCAACTATTTCAATAGCTTCATTGCTATAGTCGCAAGGCATTGACCTCTGTATTACGCTTAAAGGGTCTTTGGAAAAATCTGCAAGATTTAATTCATATGGTTCTATTAAATCGCATCTGGCACTGTTTATGTTCCATTCCTTAAATCCTTTATATAGCAAATAATTAGCATCTAAGCTAGCTTTAAAAGATAGTATTTCTGATTCAATGCCCATACCTTTTAATTTATCGTGGCAATATTTCGCAGCAAGGCGATATCCAGGGGAAGCTTGTATTCGATGAAACTTGCATATATCATTAACAGTATCATAGAGCCTTTTAGAAGAAATATTTTCATTTATTTTATTTGTAATCGATCTTATCATTTTACACACCCCTCGTATAATTTCATATAATATAGTATACTCATTTTAGGATATTAAAGTGAACAAGTGAATCATATTTATTGACAAAATAAATATAAAAGAAGGAGATAATTTATGCGAGAACTCTTCATTAACACAGCTAAAAAAGGCAGCAAGATAAATAAGAACATATACGGGCACTTTGCTGAACATCTAGGTCACTGCATTTACGGTGGCATATTCGTAGGTAAAAATTCTATTATTCCAAATATGAACGGTATCCGAACAGACATCGTTAAGGCTCTACGTGAAATAAAAGCTCCTGTACTAAGATGGCCTGGCGGATGTTTTGCCGATGAATATCACTGGATAGACGGAATTGGACCTCTTGAAAACCGCAAAAAGATGGTTAATACACATTGGGGTGGAGTGACTGAGGACAATTCCTTCGGTACCCATGAATTTTTAGATCTCTGTAACCAAATTGGCTGTGAACCATATATAACCGGCAATGTTGGCAGCGGCACTGTTCGTGAGATGAGCGAATGGGTGGAATACATCACCTTCGATGGCATTTCCCCAATGGCCCAGTTGCGCAAGCAGAATGGTCGCGAAAAATCATGGAAACTTAAATATTTCGGTGTTGGCAACGAAAATTGGGGATGCGGAGGTAACATGCGCCCAGAATACTATGCTGATGTATACCGAAACTACCAGACATATGTAAGACAATACGACCATAACAAAATCTTCAAGATAGCCTGCGGTCCTAACACTGATGATCTTCACTGGACAGAGGTTATGATGAAAATCGCAGGGAACTATATGGACGGTCTTTCACTGCACTATTATACCTCACCTGGTGGGCCAAAAGGTCGTGGAAGTGCTGTTAATTTTGAACGCAGCAAATATTATGAGACCCTTCAGGAAGCCTTACGTATGGAAAAGCTAATAGAAAGCCATTCTATCATAATGGATAAATACGATCCGGAAAAGCACGTAGGACTTGTAGTGGACGAATGGGGAAACTGGTTTGACGTTCAAGAAGGCACAAATCCTGGATTTCTCTTTCAACAAAATACAATGCGAGATGCCATTGTAGCTGCACTCACACTAAACATCTTCAACTCACACTCCAATAGGGTTGTGATGGCGAACATTGCACAGACTGTGAATGTCTTGCAATCGATGATACTCACTGAAGGTGAAAAAATGATCCTAACACCAACATACCATGTTTTCGACCTCTATAAGGATCATCAGGATGCTGAGCTTTTAGACAGCTATGTAGAAGCACAGGAAATAGGAGTCGATGGTTTTTCAGTGCCTGACTTGCATGTTTCAGCTTCAAAGACAGATGACACAATACATGTGACACTTGTAAATACTTCAGACAGCGAGTCCCGTGAAATTCTATGCCGCATAGGAGGAGCATCTGCAAAAAGCTTTGCTTCAAAAATACTCACAGGAGCAATAAATGCACACAATGATTTTGATAACCCAAACCAAATAAAGCCTAAAAGCTTCGATGATATAAAAATGGCTGAAAATGGTTTATGCTTTACCATCCTTCCATGCTCTTGTTTGGAAATTACAATAAAAGTATGATTAAATCGGATAATCGATTAACTTTATTTTTGAAAGCGTGGTGAACATATATAGTGAAAAGGATAGAGCCGCTTCCACTAAAAAATGTACAGATTACCGGAAGTTTCTGGGAGCAGTACTTTAAACTTGTGCGTGAAAAGGTACTTCCGTATCAATGGGAAGCATTAAACGACCGAATACCAGATGCAGCTTTAAGCCACTGTATAAAAAACTTTGAAATTGCAGCTGGCAGGCGTCAAGGCGATTACTACGGCATGGTATTTCAAGATAGCGACCTTTACAAATGGCTTGAATCTGTGTCCTACAGCTTAGAAACGAAACCTGATTCTACATTGGAAAGTCTAGCAGATAGTGCAATTGAATTGATTGGTGCTGCACAAAGACCTGACGGCTATGTAAATACTTATTTTACCATAAAGGAACCTAATGCCCGTTTTACCAATCTCCAGCAGGGTCATGAACTATACTGCGCAGGTCACATGATTGAAGCAGCTGTGGCTTATGAGAGTGCTACTGGAAAGCGCAGATTTTTAAACATAGCTATTCGATTTGCAGACTGCATCGACAACACTTTTGGACCAGAGGATGAAAAACTTCACGGTTATCCAGGTCACCAGGAAATCGAGCTTGCCCTTGTTAAGCTTTATAAAAAAACAGCTGAAAAACGCTACCTTAAGCTTGCTGAATATTTCATAAAAGAGCGAGGAAAAAGTCCAAATTATTTTGAAATCGAAAAAAAGGACCCTAGGTATGTGGAAATCTTTCATGGAATGAATGATCTTGGCAGAACTTACTCCCAATCCCATAAACCTCCTGTAGAGCAGCGTGTAGCTATAGGTCATGCTGTGCGAGCTGTGTATATGTACAGTGCCATGGCTGACCTTGCAGCAGAATTAGACGATGAAGAACTTCGCACAGCCTGTGATGCATTATACGATGACATCACTAAAAGGCAGATGTATATAACTGGAGCAATCGGTGCAACTTCACATGGTGAAAGCTTTACATCAGCCTATAACCTTCCAAACGACCTCATCTATGGTGAGACCTGCGCTTCTGTAGGACTTATGATGTTTTGCAGGAGAATGAATGCAATGGAGCATTCTGCCAGCTACATCGACACAATGGAACGTGCACTTTACAACACTGTACTTGCAGGCATATCCATCAATGGAACGGAGTTTTTTTATGTGAATCCCCTTGAGGTGGATCCAAAAAGAATTTTGAGCGACCCAAATCTTTCTCATGTAAAACCAGTGCGACAAAAATGGTTTGACTGCTCCTGCTGCCCTACAAATATAGCGAGAACCATAATGGGACTTGGAGGCTACGCATATGGCACCACAGACGATTCTCTATACGTTAACCTTTACTGTCAGGGATCAGCAAAAGATGGTGAGCGAAACCTTAGCATCATTACCGGATATCCATATAAAGATACAGCAGAAATAACAGCGAGTGGAGGAAAATTTAAACTCTGCCTGCGAAATCCTGAAAATTCACCTGTTATTTCACTGGAGCTAAATGGCAAGAAACAAGATTTTAAAACTGAAAATGGCTATATAGTTCTCAAAGAAGAATGGAATAACGACAGGATAAAATTAACTTTCCACATGGCTCCACATCTCATATATTGCACAACAGAGCTTCAAAACAATATCGGTAAAGCAGCAATAATGCGTGGTCCAATAGTGTACTGCATGGAAGAAGTGGATAATTCCAGGCTATTAGGTGCATATATATTACCAAAAGATATAAAATTCTCTGAGTCCTCTGTACCTGATGGTCTTCCAGAAGAAACCATAGTCCTGGAAGCTGCTGCATTTAAATATAATAATGTAGGAGAAGATTTATACACAACAGTTCCGCCTATCAAAGAGCAAACTACTGCAAAGCTTATCCCTTACTTTTTATGGGCGAACAGAGGCGAAAATGAAATGCGAGTGTTCTTAGCAACTTAGTACCAATCTTGTTAATAAAGAAAGGAGTAAACGCATTGTAGTGAATATTGAATAGTGAATATTGGTAATAGTTAATAGTAATTGATATTAAGTCCAAATGATTCTCATTTGGACTTAATTAATTCCTTTTTATTTTTCCATTTCCTTAATAAATTCATCAACAGTCATGTGTTCACTAGGAATTTTACCTTCCATCATATCTTTTACTTCCTGCATGGCAGCTTCTGTTTCTTCGTTATACCTTGGTTGTATTAAATCAAATGGTATTCCCCCAACCATAAGCGATTTATATAAGAACATTTTAACTGCTTCCGATATTGTTATTCCAAAACTTGCGTATAACTCTTCTGCTTCTTCCTTTATTTTTTCATCTACACCAATATATAAACTAGCTTCTTTTGCCATTAAAATCACCTCTTCATTTTTATTATTGACATATAAAACATATATGTCAATGTAAATCAAAAAAATAAAATTTATACTACCACTGTAGTATTTAAACCCAAGAAACACAAAGAACAAATTGTTAAATTTCGGTAATGGTTTAATTAAATTTTTTACACACAAGAAAAAATCTGTGTTCACGGCTCTCTATGCATCCTTGTTTTTCAAGGATGTTTTGTAAATTTAACAGAGCATCAAAACATCTAGATACTGAAAAATTAGGAAATTCCCACTCAATGATTTTCGCAAAATAAACAATAGCCCCAATATCGGTAAAAAATGATCGTACATTCATGATTTGCTATATTTACTTGCACTCATCGTTCACCATCCTTGTAATATTTTTCTTTTATTTATCATATTACCAGAAATCTATTTTTGTAACAAGGACGTACTTTATTTTCTTTGGCACTGAATAATAATTTTTAAACTACCTTATAATAGCATTACTTTTCTCTGCTACATGAATATAATATTAAATATGTGTTTTTATTGTTACAAATTAATTCAAAAATATGATTTTATTGTAGAGGAGTATAAAGATGAATTTTGATGATTTAGATGCAAAGATGAGAGTGTATGAAACGTCCTTAGACCTCTGTGTATTGCCAAATATGTTCATCATCATGCGGCTTGACGGAAGAGGTTTTACAAAATTAACCAAGAAGATACATAAATTCGAGGTCCCTTTTGATATTAAATTCAGGGATTATATGGTTGAAACCACAAAATATCTAATGGAATGTGGCTTTAAAGTGACTTATGCATATACTGAAAGTGATGAGATTTCACTTCTTCTGCATATTGATGAAGATGGATTTAACAGAAAGATTAGAAAATTAAACTCTATCTTTGCTGGAGAAGCAAGTGCGAAGTTTTCTCTTTTGCTTTCAGATATTGGCTGTTTTGATTCAAGAGTTTGTCAATTTCCTAATAAAGAATTGGTTGTGGATTATTTTAGATGGAGAAATCAAGATGCATTTAGAAATTCTCTAAATTCTTACTGTTATTATACGCTTAGAAAAAATGGTGAATCTGTAAATGCTGCTACAAAATTTTTATTGGGAATGTCTGTCGCAGATAAAAATGAGCTTCTCTTTCAAAATGGAATTAATTTTAATGACATTCCCAATTGGCAAAAGAGAGGTGTTGGACTTTATTTTGAAGAATATGAGAAAAAAGGATTCGATAAAAAGCTTGAAATAGAGACCACTTGTATGCGAAAGAGGATAAAAATAGACTATGATTTACCTATGGGAGATGAATACGGAAATTTTATTTTAAATTTGATTAAATAATCCAATAACCGATATGAATAAATGTATGTTTGTTTATTATCTGAACAAAATAAACATACTTATACATTTAGTCGGTAGGTGAAATATATGAAAAAATATACCTTTAAAAAAATGATTTTACGAAGTTCGTTAATTGTTTTAATATTAGCTATACTCGGTTTAAGAATATATCGTATTTATAATATTGTATGGAATGTTTATGAAACTGCATTGAATCTCTATTATAGTAGATATGTGAATTATGAAGCATTTGAAAAGATAAATGCAGCAACAACAATAGAAAAAGCGAAAGAATTATTGAGAATAAAATCAAGTGTTAAAAAAATTGATAATTTAGACGCATACTATTTTAAAGGAATTACTCTAATATATAATGGTGATCTCCTCGTATTAAAAAGGGCAAATATAGATAATAGAAAAAATATCTATAATTTAAATTTAGCAAATGAAAATAAATATTTGTCATTAAAGCCAAAAATGATAGAAGGTGATGTAAAGAAACTTTTAGGCGAGAATTGTATTTTAATTGAAAAAGTTTATAGAAATGCTTCTCCATATGAGTTAAGGGAAGGATACGCATGGGGATATGAAAACGATGGTAAAATATTGAGATATGGATTAATTTGTTATTTTAATATGAAAGGACAATTGATTAGAGCCTTGAATAGCAATTATTTAAAAGATTCTACAAAAGTAAATGATAATATAATTACATTGGAAAAGTTTGATAATATTAATTTAGGAATGAGTTTAGATGACGTAAATAATATATTTGGAAATAAACTGGATTATATTGGAATTGATGGTTACGAAGATACCTATTATAATTATGCCTATAGAGGCTCTACAGTTAGACTTTTAATTCTTGCAGATGAATATAAAAAAGTATGTACAAAACAGTTATTATATAATAAGGACAATAAAAATAAACTGTTTCCTCCGAATATAAAAAACATAGAAAAGACAAATGATGTGAAATATGATATGACTTACGATGAAGTTATTAAAATTCTTGGTGAAGGTTATCTTTGTAAGGTTACTAACGTTACGAATCCTAATTACGATGAATCTGTTAGGCTTTATAAGTGGGTTTATGACAATAATAAAAGCTTTTATGTTGGTTTTTCCAGATATGGGATCGATAATAAGTTTAATAAGGTCATTTATACAAAGATCAGAGAAACATGTGAGATTGAGGTACCATGACAAAATTGTGGATGAGTATAAATATGATAAGAGAATATTTATTTAAAATCTAGAAATCATAATAATGAAAAAATAAAAAAGGAGATTTTGTTATGTCAAAAAAATCGAGGAAAAATAAAGCAAATTACGTAAGTGATATCAAAGAAACTATTGAGAATACTAAGGAAAACATCGAATTTTCAGATTTGTCTTTTGATGCTGAACATGATGAAAATATAAGGCACGACATCGATTCAAAAAATGAAAGAAGAGAAGAAGCCATTGAATTAATGCAAGATAAACTTGAAGAACAATAGGTGTGTTTCATATTTAGTTGACACTCAATGTTTTTGATCTCACTTAAATGCATTGATTTCATTAGATTTTGTCGATATTATAAAAAAACAGATGTGTCAACTAAATATGATCATTTTTGAAACAAACCGAACAATAAGACAAACATTATTGAAAATTTTTTTCCCATTTAACGGTGCTGTTGCATAACTATAGTTGTATCGTGATAAAGTTCAAAATGGCTATTTATACGCTTCAGCGTATAAATAGCCATTTTGCAATAGCTCCGTTTATGTGATACAATAAATATATAAAATAATTGGAGTGGATATTATGGAGAATAAGTATATTAAAAACATAGATTTTGAGAATATACTATTATTAAAAGATCAAGTTGATTACTTAAAGGGTCAAATCGTCAGCAAAACTTTAGTTCAAAATGATTTTGTAAGCCTCACTTTATTTGCTTTTGGCGAAGGCGAGGAAATAAGCACTCATGAATCTTCTGGTGATGCAATGGTAACTTGTCTTGATGGGAAAGGTCAAATCACAATAGATAATAAAAAATATATCTTAAATAAGGGTGAAACAATAATAATGCCTTCTCATAAACCACATGCTGTTTTGGCTGTTCAAAATTTTAAAATGGTGCTACTTGTGATTTTTCCTGGAAATGAAAATATTAAATGACTTTATAAAAAATATTTTTGAAATTAAGAATATTTTTGAATGATTATTAGTATTATATATTGTAGGTTAATACCAAGACATTTCTTTAAAATTTTAGTAATCATTTAGAAAACTCCCACTTAAGGAAACTTAGTGGGAGTTTTTCTATTAAAAAGAAACTTGAAATCGTACACTTGTTCATATATAATACTTTTAACTGCTATAAAGGAGTGCTATTTAGAGAATGCATTACGCTGATTATAAAACAATTCTCTCCCCGCAAAATGGAATGAATCTCTATCGTGGATGTACACATGGCTGTATCTATTGCGACAGTCGAAGTGCGTGCTATCAGATGAATCACGATTTTGAGGACATAGAGATAAAAAATCATGCACCTCAAATTTTAGAAATGCAGCTCCAAAAGAAAAGAAAGCCCTGCATGATCAGCACAGGAGCGATGTGTGACCCATATTTGCATCTTGAAAGCGACTTAAAGATTACACGAGAATGCATTGCTCTGATTGAAAAGTATGGTTTCGGACTCACAATACTGACAAAATCTGCTCGTATCCTTAAAGATATGGATATATTAAAAAAGATCAATGATAAAACAAAATGCGTGGTACAAGTCACTTTAACCACCTATGATGAAGATTTATGCAAGAAGATTGAACCCAATGTATCCACAACATTAGAGCGTGTTTCTGTACTTAAAGCTATGCAAGGAGCAAAAATACCTACTGTGGTTTGGCTTTGCCCTATTTTGCCTTTTCTAAATGACACAGAAGAAAACTTGATTGGAATTCTCGATTATTGCGTAAAGACTGATGTTTTAGGTATCTTATGCTTTGGTTTCGGCGTTACATTGAGGGATGGAAACAGAGAATATTTTTATAAAAAACTAGATGAGGATTTTCCAGGTTTGAAGCAAAAATATATAAATCAATTTAGCAAGTCATACGAATGCTTAAGTCCAAATAATAAGAAGCTGATGGTTATTTTTCAAAAGATATGCAGAGAGAATGGCATCCTTTATAAAACCGACGATGTCTTTGCTTATTTGAAGAGGTTTGAAACCAAAGAACAGCAATTATCCATGTTTTAGTCAATACATAAAAACGCTAAAGTTAAGCAAAAATTTACCTTAGCAGCATTACTTCACTATATGGCTATATATACATGATTAAAATATACCCTATATGCTATTATAAGTTTATCAATACCATTATATGCATTTTATTTAATCATGTATTTATTTTTCCATACACAAACCAGACCTATGTTCTTTTCTTAAAAACCAGGCGTACCAATGCTTATATCGAATTTAAATTTGACTAAATTTATATAAAAATTTCCTACATATTTTTTAAATTTTAAAGCCCTAATGATTTCAATAAATCCATCCCTTTAGGATCTTTCTTAGGAACCGCTCTATCATAGATATTTTGACTAATAAAGCCTCTATTCAAGTATTGCCTCATATGCCTATCAATTACGTTTATTTTCATATATTTATTCCCATTTTTAGTTGGATTTAATTTCACATATCCATCTTTTACCTGAAATAATTTTTCCAATAGTTCCCCTACAAGTTCTGCTACTACAGTTATCTTTATAGTAGTCTTTTCCTCAACAGCTTTCTTAGCACTCTCCAAATGAAGTTCCCAGGTTAAAGGTACCATCTTACCTGTCTTTTCATCTTTCATGCTGCTTTGAGGGTAAATCTTTGAAGTAAGAGACCTCACCTTGTTGAAATCATTTATATTTTCTTCTAAAGTATTTATTATATCGTCCTGTTTTTCATGGGAAACACGAGCCAGCATCCTTGCAATTGTTAGATTTAAATGCCCTTTATTCACTAAATCCATTGCTGTATCTGATAATCCTCTCAATGCTAAATAATTATTCACAGTATTCCTCGTTACACCAGTTTTTTGCGCAATGACCTCAGCGACATTGTACTCGTTGCGATATTTTTTGTTTTTAGATAAAATAGTATCTAAAATAAATATAGATTTGATTCGATCTTCTAAAGACACCTTTCGATATTTTAAATTACTGGCTATTATCAATCCTTGAAGCATCATAGGATCGGTTTTGCCTAATTGAATGCAGGGTACGCTTCGGAATCTATCATCTTTACTATTGGCATAGAGGCTCCTTAAAGCGAGTAGCCTATTTCTTCCGCATACAACAGTGTATTTTTCATCTGACTCTCGTTTAGTGACGACGAGCGGAGTTACTATCCCAAAAATTTCTATTGAAGAGACGAGGTCTAAGAATTCTTCGTTGTCAGGGAAAGAAAAGAAATTAGTAGTAGTATCCATTTCTACTAAATCATATAGATCAATTCGGTCTACTGTTTTTGAAAACTGCAATTTATCAAAGGAAAGCAAATTTTTTCTGATCTCATCTCGGTTTATTATTCCCTCTTGTTTTAATTCATTCAAAAGGTTCAAGTCATATTCCTCTAGGGTTATTACTTCATCCATTTTCTATTCTCCTCTTAAAAATAATATGTACAAAGAAAACTTCCTCATCTTATTTCCAATATTATTAATACTACAATCATCATATAAATAGAACTTAAAAATGTTACAATAAAAATATTTTTTATAGTATTTCGAATACCATAAATTTTGTATTAAAATGTCTGGAAAATTTTAATTTTTTTACCAAATAATAATTGATTACCTCTTCATGTATATAGTATAATTACAGTATTCTAAAAATGTATGCGATTTCAGACTAAAAAATAAGGAGGACAATCATGCAATCAAACAAAAAAAACAAGCTGGTATTTTGGTTACTGTCATTAATCCTGCTTCTTAGCGTTCTCTGCAACGTCTCTGCTGTAGCTCAAACAATTGGAGCTTCTGCAGTTCCTGACCACATTACTCTGACATGGACGCAAAGCCCTTTGACAACGCAAACGATCACGTGGAGAACCGACCTCACTGTTAAAAATGGTATTGTTCAATATGCTAAGTACTCGGACAAGGCATCTTTCCCATGCAATGCTCTATCTGTAAAAGAAACAGCAACTGAATTTGACACAAACACTGGAAACTTTTATATCCATTCAGCGACGCTTACTTGTCTAGCATCGGGTACAGCATATGTGTATAGAGTCGGTGACGGGGTTAATTGGAGCGATGTTCATACTTTCTCTACTGAAGCCAATAATACAAACAAGTTTTCCTTCCTCATTTTTGGTGACAGCCAAAGCGGAGATCAAGCAAATCCAAACTATGCTCCTTGGCAAACTACAATCCAAAATGCATATAAAGCAAATCCCGACGCTAAATTTTTCGTAAATGTCGGCGACCCAGTCGAAATCGGTCAAGATTACAATCATTGGGAGAATTGGTTCCCAGCAGCAAAAGGAGTAATCGATACAATACCAGATATGCCTGCTCAAGGAAATCATGAAACATATTTGCCTGGAGGTTACTCAACCAGCGTTAAACCTATTTATTGGGAAGCACAGTTCAAGCTGCCTGCTAATGGCGCAGAAGGTCTTTTAGGACAAACATACTCCTACGACTATGGGAATGTACATATCGTTGTGCTGGACAGCCAGGAAGCTGAAGAGGCACCAATCAACGGTGATATACTTGCAGCTCAAGAAACATGGTTAGACAATGATTTAAAGAATACTGACAAGACATGGAAAATCGTCTTTTTCCACAAGACTCCTTACTACAACAAAGCAACAAGGACCAATGAAGATATAAAAGCAGCGTTTTGTCCGATCTTCGATAAATATCATGTAGATATTGTATTTAATGGACATGATCACGACGTATCAAGAACATATCCAATAAACAACGATACTTTCGTAAGTAGCATATCACAAGGAACTGTATATTATACAGTAGGCAGAAGCGGCAATAAATCTTATCCTGACCTATCTTCGAAGATATGGGATGCATTTTTCTATGATCCACAGGATCAACCTAATTATATAACCGCTTCAGTAGATGGAAATACGCTCACTATTAACGCATTCAAACAGGATGGAACTCCTATAGACCACTATGTTATGGATAAATGCGCAAACACTAAAGCAGCGATTCCTACATTCAGCAACACGAGAATGGTGATATACGGCAATATGCTGCAACAACCTTATGTGCTTGTCGATCCACAGCAAATCGATGGGAAATGGTACGTTTCTGCTCAAGCATTCGTACAGTATATCGGAGGTTCAGCTTCAATATCAAATGACCAAATCACACTTGTTAGAGGAACTACAACAGTTCTAACCGCAGTAAACAGTACATGCGCTACAATCAACGGTGTCAATACGCCTCTTCCAGATAAAGTTTTAATGAATGGCAGCAATTACACCGTATCTGCAGATGATTTAAAAGCGATGTTTGGATTTTCATGGAGATACGATAGCACTTCAAACCTTCTCTATTTCACAAAGTAAAATAATCATACTAATCATTTCTTGTTAAAAAATTAGCGGCTTTTCAAAAACAGAAAAGCCGCTTTATTTAAAGAAAATCTAAGTTAACTTTGTGCTATTTATATTTCCATGAAATTTATCACTATTGAGCCCGTCGTCATCCTCATAGATCTTATCACGTGAGTTAAATTCCTTTACCACATCAAACTCTTCCAGATACCTTATTGGGACATCTAAATTTGCTTTGTGAGCTGTATACTTATATTCTTCATTTTGACATTTTTCACAAATATTTGTATATGGAATTATCTCCAGCCTCTCTTCAGGTATCCTTGCACCACAAATTTCGCAAAAACCGTATGTCCCATTTTCCATCCTATTTAAAGCAATATCTATTTTTTGTAGAGTATCCTCATCCCTGGAATTCAAGATGATATCCTTCTCCATTTGATATAGATCAGATCCAGTGTCAGCGGGATGATTATCATAATACGAAAGCTCAGTATGGTTATTTAAATCCTCTTTACTATCATTTACTCTGTTAATTATAGAATTCTTTTCATCGATTAAAGACTTTTTATATCTATTATAATCCAAAAAGCATCACCTCATAATTTTTTATTAGTATTTGCTACAAACAAAAAATTATGAAAAAACTTTACTTGTCCCTCTCTTGTTCAACATCAAATGGGGAAATTGGTTTGGACTTAATTGTAGTAATCTTTTTCACGATTTTAGGCTTTACTTCAGTTTCATTTTCGTCCGCAACTTCCTTTTTATTCATTATGATCTTTTTCACAAAATCACCTCCTAAACTAAGTTTAAACCTATTTCACAAAATCTTCTATAATTTGTCTTTAACGAGTAGCCTCTTTGTCACAAAATATATCTAAAATCTCTTTAGGATGTAAAACAAGCTTCTTTGCTCCATACCGGAGTAGCTCGTCTTTAGTTCTGAAACCCCAAAGAGCACCTACAGGAAACATTCCAGAATTAATTGCAGTTTCTATATCCACATTGCTATCCCCCACAAATACTATTTCTGAAGGAGGAATATGTATAGATTCAGAGATCATAATAGCAGCAGTCTTATCAGGTTTTATTGGTATACCGGATCTTTGACCATACACGCAATCGAATTTAATACCTTTATAATAATGATCTATCACTTGAACAGTTGAATTATGAGGCTTATTCGATAGCACAGAAATAGAAATATCAGCCTCATTTAGATCCTGTAAAAGCTCTCTCATCCCTTCATAAACGCAAGTGTCGTCGCATTGATGCTCTCCATAGTATTTTAAATATTCATCTAACATTTTTTCCTTTTCAAAACTTTCCGTATCCTTTGGCACCGCCCTATCTATAAGAGTCTTAGCTCCATTTCCTACAAAATATTTATATTCATCAAAAGAATGAATAGGAAATCCATGGCATTTTAAAACTTCATTTAAGCTACGCACGATATCATTTAAAGTATTTAACAATGTCCCATCTAAATCAAAAATAATTGCTTTAAAACTCATAAAACACCTTCACTATAAATTATTTCTTATAAATATTGTATAAGAGAAATAAGGATAAAGCAAATGATAATAAAAGACCAACTGTACCAAAATTAAACACCTTGTCATCTTGTAAAGCCACCGAAGACCCGATAATCAGAGCTCCAATTATAATTGATAAAGAAATATTAGCAGAGTTCTCAGCTTTATTAGAGCTAAAATTAAATTTACCCTTTAACATCTCATCCAATAGTTTAGATAATTTAACAGGGATATCTGGAGCAAACCTGATCAGTTTAATCAAACTCTTTAAAAGCTGCAAGGATTCTTTTTGAAAATCAAATTTATGTATTAAATAATTATACGCATAAGGCTCAATAGCAGTCATAAAAGAAAAACTGGGGTCTAATCTCTGCATTATGCCTTCCACTGTGCTGATCCCTTTAAATAACAAAGCAACATTAGAAGGGAGGATCAAACGGTTTTTTGAGCACACTCTTGTCACATTTGTAAAAATCTCAGGAAGGTTCATGTCTCCTATGGACATATCGTAATACTTGGAAAACAGCCTTCCCACATCTATAGTTAAAGCATCCATATTCACATCTTTAGAGTGCTTGCACAAACCCAAAATAGCCTTTGCAATTAAAGCATCGTCCTCCTTTACTAAAGCAGCTACGATATTATTGAGCTTTTCTATGGTCTTTTCGTCCAGCTCCCCCATCATGCCAAAATCTAAATAAACTAATTTATCTTCACATACTAAAATATTGCCAGGGTGAGGATCAGCGTGAAAAAAACCATCTTGAAAGATCTGCTTTATGTAATTGGTAACCAAGGTATCTGCAATCTTCTTTTTCTTATCTATACCATCGACTTCTTCATCTTTTTCAGCGATATAATCAGATATTTTTACCCCTCTCATAAAATCCATTATCAATAAGTTTTTATAAGAAAATTGCTTATAAACCTTTGGGCATATTATATCTTCGTTTAAATTGTTGTTATAAAATCTTTCGATATTGTCTACTTCCTTGTTAAAATCCAATTCCACAAGCAGTGATTTTTTAAGTTCATCCATCATATCATAAGGATTTATAGTACTTGCACTAGGGATGAATTTTATTAGGGGAATTGCTTTCTCTAAAAGCTCTATATCTGTGCTCATCTTCTCATATATTCCAGGATGCTGTATTTTTACCACTACTTCTTTTCCAGAAAGTAGTCTAGCATAATGAACTTGACCTATCGATGCAGAAGCGAGAGGCTCTTCATTTAGCTCCTCAAAAACATCGCTTAGGTTCATGTTTGTTGTCTCTTCTATTATTTTCTTTACAATATTGAAATCATCGGCTTTAACATCATCCTGCAATTTCCTGAATTCATCTATATACTCTTCTGAAATTATATCGTCTCTTATAGATAGCAATTGACCTAGCTTTATGAAAGTTGGCCCAAGCTTTTCCAATGCCTCTCTCACTTCAGCCGGATTTGTCTGCCTTGCTAAATTTATCAATACATTGTGAGATGTTAAAACTTTTATGATCTCAAGCAATCTGGAATTTTTGCTGGTTTTTTTATCTTCATCCATTATTTTTTACTCCATCTTCCCAAATACAAATGTATTTGGTACAATAAACCATATTTGTTTTAAGATTTAGGAGAATAAATCTCTATTTCTTGAATAGCAGGCCAAAATTTCCCTACATTTCCAGCATCTTTAGGATTGGATAGGGTAATCTTTAATTTATTTACAAGTGAATTTGGTGGAAATACAAAAGAGAAATCATTGTTAAAAAATTTAAAATCGCTTGCTCCTGTAGATAATGTGTTTCCCCCAACTAAATCATAATCTATATTTATATCCAAAGATCTTTTAGGGAATTGAGTTTCCTGCAAAAATTTTAAATCGATCTCGTCTAAAATTACTCCCTTGGTTGGAAGAGCAATTATCAAGGAAGTAGGCCAGTTACTATTGTTCGTGCACCACCAGGTTGAAGAATTTCCGTCAGTCAATGCATTTGTATTACCTGTACCCTCAGCTATTATTGAACAATCTTTAGCAATATTTATAAGTTTTATAGTATTTAAAGCACCGGAAACATTTCTATGAGATCCGGATACTATATTATATATGAGTACGATAACAATTGCTACAACTAAAATACCAAAAGTAAAAAACACTTTCTTTTTCATTTTTCATTCTCCTACAATAATTTTAGTTAGTTTAACCAAAAAGTTAATGGTTATGAGTTGAATTTAAATTAATTTAAGCCATCTACAAGAAGTAGATGGCTTAATAACTAATTTATTGTGTTGCTTTTCCTGGTCTTGGAGCTGCCTCCCCTTTATCTACCATGTTAGAATACATTGGATTCCAGCCGTGAATCTGAAGAAATCCTTCATCCCACTCATCAATAAATCTCGCATACACGCATGCACCAGTCACTTTGCCCCATCCTTCTGAAAGTTCATTAACTCTACAAGGTATCAATGCATTGTAATCTGTACCTCTATACTCAGATTCTGTTTCATATTTCATAGCGAGTATCCTTCCAAAAAAAGCATAGTGACCATTTTTCTCCGTCAACACCCATTCTCCGCCGTCTTGATAAAAGCGATCAGATTCAGTGAATGTCCCATCAGACTTAAGCTCCAATCCGTTCCAGTAAGATGAAATGGAATATGTTTGTCCACTAATAACCACATCTGTCCGATATTCGCCCCTATCAGAGGTTTCCCACATACCAGTATAGCCAGTTATTGCATCACCAGAATATATGAAAACGCTTCCTTCCCCAAGTGGATCGTAAAGCACACCTCCACCAGTTTCATACAAAATAGCATATAGCGGTACATAAACTCGATTAGCATTTGTGCCATCGATAAATGGTGGTGTCACAAGTGTATCAGTATAACCATCCTCATTATTTATACCTTTTGGAGAGTTTACATGAACCCGCATATTCGAATCTCCAACTTGAAATTCCAGAAAAATTTCATCTTCGGTATTATCTGGATTTGTCCAGATTATATCGATTTCTGAACCATATTTGCTCACAAGTGGATGTCCATACTTTGGTAAAGTAAGATAATCTTCATCCTGCCACGTCTTTTCAGGATCAATAAGTATCATCAAAATTGGTGTCCCATTGACGTATTCCCATGCAAAGTTATTATCTATGGTAACCTCAGCAGAACTAATAGAACCTGGATTGTTTTCAGCTGTGATGACTTCGTGTTCATTAAAGAAACAATTTGCTCCATCAGGTGTTAATCTGGGACCGAATTGCACATCATTGCTTGTTTCAGTGACAAAATCTGCTTGTATTGCTAAAGCGGAAATAGGCTCTGTTATTTTTTCCATAGAATCTGATGTGTTATCTGTTTTTATAGATATCTCCTTGGTAGTATCAGTTGTCTGCGCTAGTATAATAGTTTTATTTGTTGTAGAAGTTGTAGGAGAAGTTTTTATATCAGATGTATTTGCTTGAGTACATCCAGTCAGAAACATAAGTACTGTGCACATGAATGACAATATTCGCTTTTTCACTATTCAATCACCTATCCTTAGCAAACTTTTAATAATAAATTTCATTAATATTAATAGCTATATATTCATTATAATATAGACTATGGTATAACTCTATCATAATGACGTAAAATAGCGAAAAAGTCATATTAACAATCAAATAAAAGCTTCATATTATACTATTAGGAAAGAGTTAATTTTGTGACACAACAAAGATTTTTTAAGAAAATAAATAGAAAAAAACAGTTAATTTAATTATTAATTGTGGAATGCTTATTGTAAAAGTTATTGGTCTTACAATAAGCATTGTCAAAGTTATTAAAAACTTAAATGAAATAGAAAAGTAACCTCTTTTATTTTGATTAAGGTAGCTAATGCAGATGTAGATTTGCCAATTCAAAAAAGAGGTGGTGATTCTATGCAAAGCGAAACAATCGCAATAATTAATTTAATATTTAATTAAAGTGATAATAGGAAAATTATCGTCTTTTTTGATTCTGGTGAATCCACCTTCACCAGGCAAAAAACATCTGCCATCTAGTTACCATTTATGAATAACATTTTCTATTCTGCATAGTATTATGCAATTTCTTTAATTTTATTCAAAATTTATTTCTTAAATCTTTTATCTGTACCTTTTCATTTTTGATCTTTACTGTATTAATCGTGTTTTTATTTTCATAATTTCTTTTTCGGAGAGTCCTGTGACTTGTATTATCTGCTCTATCGGTAGATCTATTTTTATTAGATTTTCTGCCATTTCCATTTCTCTCTTTTTTTTCCCTTCTCTTATGCCTTCTATTTTTCCTTCTTTTCTTCCTTCATTTCGCCATTTATCAAAGCTCCATAACGATTCACTCACCCTAACCGCCTCCTTCTCTATTTTGGTATAGCTTTTATAATTAATTTTCAGAGAGCTTAAACATCATTTTAATAATCTCGTCCATATTTAAAGGTACTTTTTTCTTAGTTTTATTTGCAGGCATTAATATTTATCTCCAATCTTTCTTTTTAATCAATTTTAGAAAGTCTTTTTATCAGTATGGAAAACTCAATTAGTTTTTAATCAAATAGATTTTATCATTAATATTATTTTATCATATTTTTTTAATAAACAACAGCTTTGATTTATTAGTATGTACTCCAATTAAAGTAGTTATGGTACAATATTTTTTAATGGCTTTACTCATTTATTATGAATAAATACCACCAAAAAATTGGTACACCCTTCCATTATTATTCACCTTCCATTGAAATTGTAATATAATAGAATTGAAGAACAATTAATATACGGGCGACGGGAGGTATATATGCAGATTTCATTTTGTAATAGCAACGATAAAGAATACCAGAAAAACTTAAACAATCTATTAAAGCCAATTTTTCTAGATTTTAAATTTTGGTATGATCTTGATTTATGGGATAATAATTACGAAAGCTACTCTATCATGCTAAATGATGAAATTGTATCGAATATTTGCCTTTATAAAACGAATATTTTATTCAATGGTATTCAATTTGAAGCATTATCTATTGGAGCAGTCGCAACAAAAAAAGAATATAGAGGAAATGGTTACGCAAGATGCATCATGGAACATATTATAAATAAATATCCTGATACACCGATGTACCTATATGCAAATGAAACTGTATTAGACTTTTACCCAAAATTTGGTTTTAAGCGCATATTTGAGAAGCTTCCTATAGTCAAGTACAAAATAAACAATGAAATCGCACCAAGAAAGATTAAATTCGACAATCCAAAGGTATGGAATTACGTTTATAATAAGAGTAACTTTTCACAAAAGCTTGATTGCTTAAATACTGCAAGCATCAACATGTTTCATATTTATTGGGGCTACTTAAAAGATTGCATCTATGAAATTCCTGAGCTAAACACTATGATAATAGCAGAGCAAAAAGAAAGAATTTTAAAAATCATCGGCATTTTCTCGTTAAAAGCAGTAAGTTTTATGGAATTATCTGAATATTTACCTTTTAGAAATGTTGACACAATAGAGTTTGGATTCATGCCATATTGGAGCGATTTAAAATTTGAAATGAAAGCTTATGAAGCTGATCCACAATTTGTTCGAGGTGTAAAATGTGATTTAAAAGATTACAAATTCCCTGAACTTTCAATAACCTAGAAATTTTACAGGAGGTAATATGTTTAATGAATCATTTATAATTAAAGAATTAGAAAGTAATTTTCAAAAGCGCAACATAGAAGTATTGTGGTTTGATAGCTTTGAAGAAATAAGGTTATTCATTTTGGAACATATACCCAATGACGCTACAATTGGTATTGGTCACTCTAAAACTCTGCAAGACATTTGTATAACAAAG
>Ga0209629_10000179_pt1 | contig 31177 bp, 22 predicted proteins | sample TergutCu122P5_FD_187286 | JGI IMG/M metagenome (GOLD analysis project Ga0209629, IMG submission 187286) | Cubitermes ugandensis P5 segment gut microbial communities from Kakamega Forest, Kenya - Cu122 P5 (SPAdes) (version 2) | ecosystem: Host-associated > Arthropoda: Insects > Digestive system...
CGACGTTTCACATCGGGCTACCAATATCCAATCCGTTCCGGATTGACGTTACATAACATTTATTAATGAGCCGAAATTTAATTGTAAAACTGACCTGAGCAGTAACTATTTTTTATTATAGTTTTCAACAGAAACAAATCAATCAACTTTGGCGTCTTTATAAAAGAAAAACCAAAACAAAACGATCGACGAAACAAGATAGGAACTTGCGTTTACAATACATGCTCCCATGACGTGTAAGTTTGGAATCAACACTATGGATAATCCAACGGTGAACATGACTCCGATTGCCGATTTTAATATTAAAATCTTAACTTTCCCGATTGCCGAAAAATAATTCCCAAATACATTCGATGCCGAATTTGCCAATATACCGGGCGATAACAGTAATATTATTTGTTTAACTCCTTCAAAACCGGCTCCGAAAACCATGGAAAATAATTGTTTGGGTAAACATAAAACGAAACCCAAACAAAATAAAGATATAAAAAAGCTGTATTTAGCAGTAATTGAAGTCTCTTTTCTCGAATCTTTTGTATCCCCTTGTTTTAGTACATTTGAATATTGTACTAATGAAATGCTGCGGCTCACAATCCAAATGGCTTCCGATAGGGTTACTCCGACAGAAAATACTCCGACAGAAGCCGCTCCCAAAAAGTAATTTAAAAAATAAAAACTTAACCGATAATTAAAGAATTGTAAAAAACTGCTCAATTCAATTTGCCAGCCATACATGAAAGTCTCCTTTACCGATTTTGTATCTATATGATAGGAGACTTGTTTCTCCGTTATTCGGGTTAATACTTTACAGATAACGAAAACTAAAAGATAAGATGCAATCATTCCGTAAAAGTAGGCAAAATAGGATTTATCGATCCAATAATAAGACAACAAAAGGAAAGCTATTTGAAAAAATGGTTGAATAACAGTAATCAAATTGTAATATCCGATTCGCTGATTTCCGATATATGTGGAAGAATGAAAGTTTATAAAGCCGAACAAAACAGCACCGGTAAATAAAAGTGTCGAAGGAGTAGTGCGATCATAGAGGCGAAAAACGATTCCTGAAATAGCAGATATAATAAAGACCCATACATATGCTTGCATCATCAATTTCGTCAGTCCCCTTTTCAATAAAAAATAAGAAACGCTGCTGCCCGTAAATATATTGGTCACGCTCGTTATTAAACTTAAATTAGCTATAAATAAAGCGATAGCACCACGTCCTTCCGTTCCCCAAAGGCGTGCGGAAAATATGACTAATGCAAAATTCAGCAGCAATATAGCCGATTTGCTTGCAACGGTTTGAATAATATTGCTTTTCAGATTAATTACGCTCATAATTCCGAAATCAGATGAGTTAATTTGTCTTTGATACCGGCCCAATTGTATTTTCTCTTGGCCCAATTTCTTGCCATTTCACAGTGATTTTTGTAAAATTCAGAATCAGATAAATACTTCGAAATACATTCGCAAATATGATCCGAATTGTTCGGATTCACAAGACAACCCATTTGTTCCATTTCCGGAACGCCCCGGCGTATCGCTTTTAAATTCGAGTAAATCATGGGGCGTCCGCATGCCATGTAATAAAACAGCTTGATAGGCAGGCAGCGGGAGTTTTCAAAATCGTTCACTCGAAGGTCGAGAAAGAAATCGTATTTTCCGATTTCTTTGCAGAAATCCGGGAGTGGCATTATCTCTTTCTTTTCAATCATCAAATTAGGAGGAATATCAATCGGAAAAGGATAATCGTTTGTTCCGCTTATGACAGTTAATGTGAATTTAGTTTCCGGATGATTAAACGCGGTTTTTATTGCTACCTTCAACACTTTGTCAAAACCTTTATCTCGTGTTAAGGGGCCGGAATATAAAAAACTACAGGCTCCGGAAATATCTTTTTGAGGATAAATTTTTATCCAATCGAGATTTGCATAATAAGAGAGGTAAATGTATTTTTTCCAAAAAAAGAAAAATCGAAACGGCTTGGCCTTATCATATTCTCCGAAGATAAAAGCATCTGTGAGCCAACCGGCATAAAATGAAAGCAAAGAAAGTAAAATCGTTTTTATTATTTGCTTAAAAACAGGAAGTTCCCTCAAGTTCTTTTTCGACGGATACCATTCGGTAACATCATAAACAATCCGGATTGTTTTGTTTGATCTTTTATATTTATTTGCCGCTAAGATGGCAATCGGATGATCGCAAATAATCAGGTCGGGATTATAATTTAATAAATAATCTTTTATTTTTTCGATAAGTATAATTTTCGAAAAGCCTTTCGAATCAAAACATTTTGTATCAGGTAAATCGCAGTCATCTGTAAAGGTTGATAGGATATAAACTTTATGGCCTGCTGCTTTCAATGTTTCGACCAATTGGTAATAGATTCGTTCATCTGTCGGATAATGGACGTTTAGAGCAAAGACTATCTTCATTTCTCTTTTTGTATTTTTATCCATGTCAGTTTTTTCCAAACTCCTTCGAACGGCCCGTGGCTGTGTGTTTTTAACCACCAACGACAAAATTGATATTGTATAAATACCATGCAAATGCCAATTAAAAAGCTGACAGCAGGGCCGCAATAACGGAATAATCCGAATCCCCATCCGTAATAGAGCAAAGCGCCTAATATGGATTGCAGAAAATAGTTGGTCATACTCGATCGCCCGAAGGCGGTCAACTTCATCATGGATCGGTGAACAATCGGAATCGAATAAAATAGTAAAACCAATCCGGAAATATACAAGAAAGTTTGGGACAAATTGCTCCACGATTTGAATAAAAGTTGAAGTGGAACTGTTATTTCTTTTCGCGCAATGTATTTGGGTATCATATCATGAAGTCCGGAAGCAGGGAAAAAGACAAGAAGAGAGATTGACAAGATTGAAAGCCATATTTTCAGATTATTCTTTTCATTGTATAAAAGACGGAGCCGTCCCAAGAGCATTCCGAGAAAGAATAAACCGGGCAATTGAGTGGTTCGCCCGTTTTCAATGTTCCAAGTAAAAGTAGCGAACTGACCATATTTCAAACTGTCGCGACCACATTCCCAAAACGAACCGAATTCTTGCGTTTTTGCCATTATACGAAAATATTTTCCACTGTTTGCATCAATTAATTGATAATCGGGATTAAATAATGCGGCCATTGCTTGGAAAATTTCTACGGGTTGTATCAGCAGGAAAATGGTTATAAATATAACCGTCTTGGTATTAAGTTTACTAATCAAAGGCATCAACATTCCGAATAGAGCATAAGAAACAAAAATATCTCCGTTGTAAAAAAAGGTGTTAATCAGTCCGAATATCAGCAGTAAGGTCATCCTCCATAAGAAACGCATGCTAAAATCTTTTCCTTTCTGCATTTGATTATCGTTTTGAATAAAAAAACTTAGTCCGAACATCAATGCGAAGATGGAATACATTTTGCCTCCGAAGGCAAAGAAAACGCTGTCCCATGTTGCTTTATTGATAAATATCATCCATTCGTTTCCGGCTTCCGGGAATCGGTAGAAATTCATGTGCTCTACATTGTGGATAAGGATAATACCTAAGATGGCAAATCCTCTTAAAGCGTCCGCTACATGTAGACGGTTATTGGGAAAGATATATTTTTTCATTTAATTATTCGTACTCCGTAAAATGAATGTGAGACTAAAATAAGAAAAACCTTTTATTCTTTCTTATAAATCAATACCGTGGCATAAACGGCGATCCCCTCTTCACGGCCGACATAACCCATTTTTTCGGAAGTAGTCGCTTTGATTGAAATGTTATTTGGAGCCGTTTGCATGGTTTCCGATAATCTTACTATCATCGAAGGGATGAATGTGTTTAATCGCGGCGCTTCAGCACAAACGGTGATATCGGCGTTTCCCAATTGATAAGATTGAGAATGTAACAATTCCATGGTCTTTTTCAGTAAAATTTTACTATCAATATTTTTATAGGTTTCGTCCGTATCGGGAAAATGGAAGCCGATGTCTCGTAAACCGGCGGCTCCCAGCAATGCATCGCAAAGTGCATGGATTAATGCGTCGGCATCGGAATGCCCCAACAGCCCTTTTTCGTATGGAATTTGTATCCCTCCCAACCATAACGTCCGTCCCGGAACGAGACGGTGTACATCAAAGCCCATGCCAATCCTGAACGATTGCATGAATTATTTCATTAAATTTCGTAAGCCCTCCATATCAAAGCTGAGCGAGAAACGCAGGGTTTGATCCAAGGGATTCGAAGGAACGGTTGAAATCAGGTAGGCAACATCCAATTGAAATGCGGTTAATTTAAAGCCGGCTCCTACTGAAAAAAATTGTCGATTCCCTTTATTTGGATTTTCATAAAAATAACCGCCTCGTACAAAGAATTGATCTGTATAGGAATATTCCGCTCCCACCGACCACATGATTTCTCTGAGTTTTTCTTTTCCTCCGCCCGGTGCATCGGTGAAGGATTTGAAAATTCCGGAAATTGGAGAAATTGCAAAATATTCTTTCATAGCGTTTTGTTTTTCTTCCGAAGTCATGCCTTGCGTATCGGGAGGTGTGGGAATCATGTATTTGTTGGCATCTGCATTGAATGCAATTTTATTATAGTCGTCCATCGGGAAAAGTAAAGATGCTCCGAGTTTTAATTTCGTCGGTATAAAATTACTTGTATTTCCTTCATCGTATGAAATTTTACTACCGATGTTAGAAGCGCTTAATCCCAAACCTAACAAGCATTCGCTGTTTCCGAGCATGACATAGTTATGATAATAGCCGGCTACATCGACTGCCCAAGCCGAACCGGGATACAATTCTTCAACTCCGGTGCCTAAATCGGAATAGATAAAACGCAAACAAGAGCCGATAGCAAACGTTTCCGATGTTTTCAACGAATATCCGACATCAAGCGCCATTTCATAAGGATTGACCGCTTGAATAATGGCTCCATTCCAATCAGTCATCTGAATCTGTCCCAAAGAAAAGTAGCGCAACGATGCTCCGATTGCTTGCCGATCAGTATCACCCAATTTATAATATCCTGAAAGGTATACCAAGTCAATGTCACTAATCAAACGTTTCAACCAAGGCGTGTAGGTTAATCCAATTCCTGCTTTACTGTATGCGAAAGCATATTTAGCCGGATTCCAATATTGAGAATAAATATCAGGCTCGGTAGCCGCTCCAATATCGCCCATACCTCCGCCTCTTGCATCCGGAGCAATAGTCAAAGAAGGAACGCCAACAATCAACGGGTTAAATTCGCTCTTGGCATCGTCCGTATTTTGGCCATGACTGATAAATATTGAACTTATCAATAAAAAAAACGTTGTTAAAATTTTAATTTTGTTCATTAAACATTTCTTTGAGGTTGGAACTTGTATTATTTATTTTCCGACTATTTACAGTAATAAACTGTAACAATTCCTATTTTATTGTCTCATGACGATAATTTTTTTCGCTTGAGTGGTTTCTCTACTGCTTGCCGTACGCAAGCTAGCACGATAAATATAAATCCCCGGAGGCACTCTGTTTCCCGCATTGGTAGTTAAATCCCATTCGATCGGATAGTTATTCAGGAAACCCGATGATCCTTTTTCGGTATGAATCCAAACAGTTTGACCATTGAGATTGTAAACTCCGATCTCGACATTTAATATTGTTTCCGGCAGGTTATGTTTCAACGTGAAAAAGGTATGGGTGCGAGCCGGGTTTTCATTAGCCTGCAAATCCAAGATAGTTGGTTTGTACCCCCTTACTACCGTAAAATTCAAAGAGTCGATCGTCGAGTTATTAAAAATATTCCACACCCGGAAAGTCAGAGAATGTTTGCCCGCCGGTAATTCGGGGATAGAAAAACCGACAGATCCTTGAGTAATATCCTCTGCTTCGTAATAATTATTTAAGGAATAGATTCTATTATTATCGATTCTCAGTTCTAAGTCATGACCGATACCGCTGCCGGAAAGATTGATCCCGAATGGATCAGAAACTTTTGCATAAAAGAAAGGTGTCTCGTTTACCGGATCGCCATCTTTGAAAAGCTCCGAATTTAAAAACATTGCGATAATCTCCGGTCCTTTACCGGAATTATCCAAACTATCGCCGGTTTCTGCAAAATTATATTGAGTAAAACTTCCTGCCGCATCTTTCTTTAACTCATCGTCATAGGCATACAGACCAATTTTTCCGTTGGTTTTGGAATACGATATATCCAACGGGACATTGAATGCGAGGTTGAAAACGCCGTTTTTTACTTCGGAAGTTCCGGAATATACCGTGCCGAGAAAATCTGTAAAGGAAAAGCGATTGCCCGCATTATCCTGACTTACTGATTGAATGGTTTGCCGGCTGTCGAAAACGTTTGCGATCAATTTCCCGGAAAAATGATCCGCACGATTCCCGGCTTCATCGTAAACTGCTCCCGACAAGGTCACCTTATCCAACGCTTTCAAGGTAACCGTTTCATCATCCGAAACCGGATTTCCGTTGATTGATTCCAATCGGATATTCCATTCGGGATAATTTAATTCCAAAGCCGGATCTCCTAAAAGGACAAAATTCAACTTGTTGGGATCGGAACCTAATTGATTTTTACTCAAACGAAAAATATCTCCCAAACGAAAATGTTTCCCATTTTCTTTTTGAAACAAAAAACGAATCAACTGATTATTGATATAATAATTGGGCCATGAATCAACTGCACGACTGGTAGTGAATAAAGCGATCGCTCCGCTTTTTTGATTAAGGAAAGCGGCTTCGCCTCCCGAAGTATTAAAGCCGTCGAACCATCCGAAATCACAGGTAGCCGTAATCCAAAGCGGTAAATTGGAGAAATTCATTTGCCGGATATCCGTGATATTCAACAAAGCTTGGGCCGACCAATCGGTAACGCTTCCGTGACCGGTATAGTTTAAAAGAAAACAGCCGTTATTCAATTGATCCAGCATTCCTTTTTTTGTTTCCGGAGAAGTATATTTCCCATTGACATCAACTAATTTATATGCTTCAATATAATATTTATACAGCATATATTCCGGATAATTTTGTTCGATATAATTGGTTAACCTTTCTGCTTGGATTGAATGCACTGCAAATTGATCGGAGGGAGTGGATTTATCGGCAGCAAAAACTAATTTACTTTTCCAATTTCCGAATTTTTTGTTTTCCATATAACCAATTACTTTATTTACGGCATCTCCTGCTTGTAATACGGTACTTACCGGAAAACGTCCGACTCCTATATCCAAACCATCAACACTAAGATTCATCCCTTCTTTGTCGTCTAAAAAACCGAAATAATCGTCTGTACCATAAGAATCCAATTCATTTAGAGATTCTTTCATCTGATAAGTCAGTAAATAGTATTTCGGATCTCTTTTGGATCCTTCACCCGTTAGATGTCGGTTATCAAACAATCCGTCGCCGAAAAGAAGCAAATATTTGGGTTTATCCGAATCAACGGTTGCACGATCATAAAACATTTTCATAAAACGTCGATAAGCGGTTGCATCGGGAGTACCGGATGAAAACTCATTGAAAACCAAAGGTTCGTCAACTACCGTAACTCTGAGACCGGATAGTTGTCGGTGCGCTTCAGCTAATTGCTCCGCCTGTTTTAGATAAATAGTAGGGGTTATTATAACCATATCGGTCGGAGGAAGCGCATGCAAATTCTGATTTTGTATTACTCCGGCAAATTCAGGGGTCGGAAATAATCTGCTTGGATCAACCATTACAAATTCCCGCAACGATTTTTCGGAAGGAAGAATAGTAAACTGCATCCGATCCACTTTCACTTCTGTTTCCATACGACGAACATCGTAATTATTTGTTACATCCCACACTTGACAAGATGAATTCGGATTTCCGATGGAATAAGTTACGGTATTTTGACTCGAAAGACTTTTTTTATTGCGAAAAAAAGTATAAGCGGTTGAGTAAAATTGTAAGGAACGTTTCATGTTTAATGCAATAAAATTCAAGTATGCAACCGACTGACCGGATGAATTATAGTTAACTGTAACCGTTGATTTTTCCGATTTATTTCCATTCCAATTTCCCCAACCATCCGCATCACATGCTTTCCGATAATAGTCGCCGGCACTGATAACATCGATGGGCAAACTGAGACATTCTTGACCGTCGATCAATAATTTTACCGGTGTAACAACATTGGGAGCTGCGATAAAATGCAAGCGCGCTTTTCCCGGATCGGATGTGATTCCGGGAATGGTAAAAGTAAATGACTGATTCCCGGAATTTTTGACAAAATTTTCACCAAACAGTTCCCGTCCGCTGTTTATAATGGATATAGAGTCTTTTTCATGAACTGCATAATCATCAAAATCCGTTAAAAGAACCGATCCGGATGAATCGGAAAGCTTTTGAATTTCCATTGATTTGGGACCGGAATCACTTTCGGTCATGAAATAGGATCCATAATTAGCGTAGGGATTATTTTCATGCTCATAAATATCATGTGAGGAATTATAGGTCCACCGAGTGGTTCCGCATCCGTAAAAAAGCAGAAAATCGCCGGAGTTAAAGACTCCGTCGCTTCCTTTATCCATATACACAGCTACTTCAGGAAGATCATCTATATAGGGTCGGCTAAAATCTTCAGGCAGAATAAAACCTCCGTATCCGTAAATTTTTACTTTGGAAGGATCGGATATGCCCTGTTTTTTTATTTCATCGTAGGTTAATTTGTAGATACCGGTTTCTTTTACTTTTAATTGTATCCATTTTCCGGAAGCCAATACGGAATTTTCCGCATACCGGCTTCCATCATTTATAATTTGAGCCTGAAGTAACGATGTAAATCCGGACAATAAAATGATTGCCGATACAGTTCTCCAATTTCTTCCTTCATTTATCATTCTTAATTCATCATTCATTATGAGGAATTACGGATCATGTCCGCAATATCACCGAGTTGATCACTTTATCCGAAAATCAAGTAATTTTTGATCATAAACGTATCCTTCCAAATGATTGTTTATCTCTACTTTTCCAACTCCGGCGGGTGTCCCAGTAAAAATTAAATCTCCCGTTTTCAAAGTAATAAACCGACTGACGTACTCAATGATTTCATCGATTTTGAAAATCATGTCCATTGTATTACCCTGTTGCACAGTCTTATTGTCAATATCCAATCGAAACGGGATTGCATGGATGTTCCAACCTTCTTTTTCCAAGGAAATAAATTTACCGATAACGGCTGAATTATCAAACGATTTACAAAGTTCCCAAGGTAACCCGTCTTTTTTAAATTTTCGTTGCAAATCTCTCGCTGTCATATCAATCCCTACAGTAATTTCGTCGTAATACCGGTATGCGAATTTCCGGTTGATGCATTTACCTAATCGATTAATCTTTATAACAATTTCGGCTTCATATTGCATATCCGATGAAAAATCGGGAATGAAAAACGGTTTACCGTCTTTCAATAATGAAGCATCCGATTTCATAAAGATAGTGGGCTCATTTAATATTAACGCATTTTGCATTTCTTTATTGTGATTGGCGTAATTCATGCCGACACATACGATTTTCATTGTAATACTATTTATTTCAGATTTGTACTATTGTTAATTTCTTTTACAAAGGTAAGCATTTAGCCTGTATTATCAATAATAAACCGTAACTTTGCATATTCAAAACAAAGAATGCTCCGATGAATAATAATGAATGGAAATCCCCATCGAGAAGGCTATCTTAAAGCAAAAATCATCGGATGATTTTTCTGAATCTAAATTTTTTTCATACCTTTGTATAATTGAAAATGCAATTAAGCATGAAAATTCATAAAGAAGGACATAATATTATAATTTACACTCTCATCATCCTACTGTTATTAAATTGGATTCTTTTCCGGATAACCAATCATTCGTTATTGTTTTATTTTGTTCTGTTGTTGTCAATGGGTATTTTTTTTCTTATGCTTAATTTTTTCCGCCGACCGGAAAGAATATTCAATGATCAACTACCCGGAACAGTTGTTGCACCCGCAGATGGAACCATCGTCGTCATTGAAGAAGTGATGGAAAACGAATATCTGCATGAAAAACGACTGCAAGTCTCCATATTTATGAGTGTATTTAATGCCCATGTAAATTGGGTTCCCTGCGATGGTAAAGTCATTCACGCTTCGCATCAAAACGGACGATTTTGGGCGGCATATCTTCCTAAATCCAGTATGGAAAACGAACGATCAAACATTATTATCGAATGCAGCAACGGCGAACGGATTTTAGTCCGACAAATTGCCGGTGCTATCGCTCAACGAATTGCAACCTATATTAAAACCGGACACGAGTGTCGTATTAATCAACAATTGGGTTTTATTAAATTCGGTTCAAGAGTGGATTTGTTTCTTCCTTTACATGCAAAAGTCGAAGTGGAAATGGGCGATCGGGTGAAAGGAAATCAAACGGTTATTACTCAATTATAAAGTTGCGCTATATGATGAAAAATCTTCCGAATGTAGTCACTTGTATGAACCTTTATGCCGGATGCTTATCTTGTGTATTGACACTTTCATACAATAATTACATAGGCGCTTTTATCTTTATTCTGTTAGCCGCCTGTTTTGATTTCTTAGATGGATTTGTTGCCCGCTTGATAAAAGCATATTCATCTATCGGCGCACAGTTGGATTCTTTAGCCGACGTTGTAAGTTTTGGAATGGCGCCCGGTTTCATGATTTATTCTTTTCTTTCAACTTCTTCCGGATCAATTCCGTATGCAGCAAATGTTCCGTTCTTTGCTTTTCTGATTCCGATATTTGCTGCCCTACGATTAGCTAAATTCAATATTGATAAAAGACAAACCTCTTCTTTTTTAGGATTGCCTGTTCCCGCTAACGCCTTGTTCTGGTCATCCTTGATCCCTTCTATTTCACTCTCGGAAAGCAATACTATCTTTTATACTATTTTAGTTCTATTGCTCATTGTTGTTTTCTGTGTCCTGATGGTTTCCGAATTACCAATGTTTTCCATCAAGTTTTTTCACTATAAATGGCTTGGAAATCAATACCCTTATATCATGATTCTATCCGCCTTATTGTTAATTGCGTTATTTCATTTGTCGGGAATATGGATAGCTGTCGTTTGCTATATATGTCTATCACTTTTCAGGTATGTTTTTGTTGTTAATAAAAGGTGAACGTTATCAATGATACCTACAGGGATTTATCTATAAATAATAGAATGTCAAAGACATTACCAATCATTGAAAAAGCAACTGTTTCAGGAATCGCTTCCGAAGGAAAAGCAATCGTCCGACACAACGACTTGGTGATATTTGTTCCTTGGGTCGTTCCGGGTGATATCATTGATATCCAATTGACTCGAAAGAAAAATAAGTATGCGGAAGGAAAAGCGGTTTACTTTCACGCCTATTCCCGGCAAAGGTGTAAAGCTTTTTGTGAACATTACGGTGTTTGCGGTGGGTGTCAGTGGCAAATTCTTCCCTATTCCGAACAATTACGCTATAAACAGCAAGATGTAATTGACCGGTTAACCCGCATCGGAAAAGTGGAATTACCCGAAATCTCAACCATTATCGGCTCTGACAAAACCGAGTTTTACAGAAACAAATTGGAGTTTACTTTTTCCAACAAACGATGGATGACGGATGAAGAAATTCGATCCGGACAAACAATTGCTAATCGAAATGCGTTAGGATTCCATATTCCCGGAATGTTTGATAAAGTATTGGATATCCAAAACTGTTGGCTCCAAGATCCGATTTCCAACCGCATTCGGAACGAAATCAAATCGTATACCTTAAAAAACGATTTTCCTTTCTTTGATTTACGGAAAAAAAACGGCTTACTCCGAAACCTGCTCATTCGCACATCAACTACCGGCGAAATTATGCTTATCTTAGTGTTTTTTGAAGACGACCGGATACGGAGAGAAGAACTATTAAATCATCTGTCCGACGCATTTCCCGAAATCACATCCTTGTTGTATATCATCAACGAAAAAGCCAATGATTCGATTTCCGATCTTGAAGTATTCCGATTCAAAGGGAATGACTTTATTTTTGAAACAATGGAAGGATTGAAATTCAAAATCGGACCCAAATCTTTTTATCAAACCAACAGTGAACAAGCATACAATCTGTATCGAATCGTTCGCGATTTTGCCGGATTAACCGGAAAAGAACACGTATATGATTTATATACAGGGACAGGGACTATCGCCAATTTTATAGCAAAAGACGCATTGAGGGTGATTGGTATCGAATTCCTTCCCGAAGCTGTCGAAGATGCTCGAATCAATTCCGAACTCAACGATATAAACAACACTTTATTTTTTTCCGGCGATGTGAAAGATTTACTGAACGAATCGTTTATAGAAAACTACGGGCGCCCTGAGGTTATCATCACCGACCCGCCACGGGTTGGTATGCATAACGATGTGCTAAAAACGATACTTTTTGCCGATCCGCAACGGATGGTTTATGTCAGTTGTAATCCGGCTACTCAAGCGCGCGATATCAATAGTTTGGACTTAAACTACAAAGTGAAAAGAATTCAGCCGGTCGATATGTTTCCGCATACGCATCATATCGAAAATGTGGTTTTATTGGAAAAGAGATGATATAATCAATTAATAAAAGGAATCTTTCATTTATTTTTCAATTTTAATGGATTATTCTCCGAAAATCTGTTACCTTTGTGCGAACTTTTAATAACAAGAGATTATGAAAAATTTAGTAGCAAATTTAAATCAACTTTTTGCAGAATTCCAAAAAGACGCCGCAGCACAAGTGGAAAATGGAAACAAAGCAGCAGGAGCTCGTGCTCGCAAGGCTTCGTTGGCAATCGAAAAAGCTTTGAAAGAATTTCGAAAAGTATCAATCGATGCTGCAAAATAACAAAACGTTATCTTTGCATAAGCGGGACTATATCATTGATATATTCCCGTTTTTTTTATCCCAACGAAAAAATCCGCTCCATCCGTTGCCACTTTTCGTCCGATCGTTTACCCGCAGCCGATTCTTGGAACTGTGCCACAAAGTCTTCCCATTCAGCTTGCCTTTCGTAAGTCGCTAAACGACCGAACGCTTCCTCCCAATCAAAATCCGGAGGGGTTTCTACGATCATAAAAGCATGATTGCTAAAAAGATATATTTCCATATTCAGAATTCCCGCTTTCCGGATTCCTTCCGGAATTTCTTTCCAAATATGTTCCCCGGCATGCCAATATTTATATTCTTCCAAGGTATTCGGATTTAAAGTTAAATACTGACAATATCGTTTGGTTTCCGAACGGGCAGGTTCAATATAACCGCTTTTCATTTGAGTCATAATTATTTACTTTTTAATGGATTACTTTAAAGTAGTGTTGAATGCAAAGGTAATTCTATTATTATCTATTTCCAAATAAAAACTATTTCAATATAATCTTTTGAGTAACAGTCGTTCCGTTTCCGGTATCAATCTGCAGGAGATAGATACCCGGCTACAAATTGCTGAAATTCAAAATGCCTCCCGAGGAAGAAATCTGTCCGGATGCCGTTAATAAGCCGGTCATTGAATAATACAATTGTTCGAACACCGACCACATAACCGCTTGAACCGCCGGAAAAAGTAATGTAATTGGTATTTATCTATGGCGATCACCGGGACACCCTACTCCAAAACAGGTCATAAAATAACGGAGCAAGTAGCTTATGCCTATTAGCCGGGAGTATAGTTTTGATGATTATCCTTTGTGAAATGTCCCGCAGGGGACAACACTTTATTAAGCGTAGGTGTAGCGAAGCGTAACCTACGGATGTAAAACGCCACTCTTGCCTCTAAGTCCCGCAGGGACGATACTTTGCAGAGATATGTGCCGTCCCTGCGGGACTTGTGGAGAGGGTGTCGTGATTTTTGCCCGTAGATTGAAATCTACGGTTAATAAAGTATCGTCACTGCGTGACTTTGCTTTATACAAACTGTACTACATTTTATCGTTGACATGACAGTAGTAGGTTTCAGATCATCAACCGTTTCTGATTTGCTCGCCGGCTGTATACCTTTTTTCTCCTCTCCTCACCCCCCGTCCCCCTCTCCGAACCGGAGAGGGGGTGAAAGGGGATGTATATGTTAATTATCTGCTACTAAGGTTGTTTTGTTTGGAAATAAGGTATAAAAAAGGTTAGAAAGCGGTTATTGACAATCGACAATTATGCCTTGTGCCGCGATGCGCATCAGACCCCTCTCACTTTTTATTTCTCTCTATTCTTATATTGTTGAGGCGATAACGATATGTGTTTTTTAAATACTTTTGAGAAATAAAACGGATCATTATATCCGAGTTTGTAAGCAATGGATTTGACGGATAAGTCGGTATGATCTAAATATTGACAGGCGCGTTGAACTTTCAATTGCGAAAAATATTCCAACGGACTGTATGATGTGTTTTTTGCAAACATCAAGGAGAAGTGAGAGACTGAATAATGAACATGTTCCGCAAGTTCTTCCAATTTCAAATTTTTGTCTAAATTTTCTTTCATAAAAAGGATGGTCTGTTGAACAAAATTCATTTGCTTTACTTTGTTTATTACCCTGAATTGCTGAACAAATCGGAAAGAAGCCAGCAGATGCCAAAGGCACATACTGACATACTCCAAATTATCCTGACTGTATCCCAATTCGAGATTTTGGTAGATTTCTTCAAAAATGAAAATCCGTTCCTGAATGCGATGTCCCTCTACCGGTGTAATATCCAAAACCTGATTGAATATGGATGAAAAAATAGCTGCTTTTTCGCCTGAGAAGTGCAGCCAGTAAATGCTCCAGGGTGATTGTCGATCGGCGCCGTATTCGTGAGGTATATTTTTTTCGATAATAAAAAATTGATTTCTGTCGATCTTGTATTTTTTGTTATTTACTGTAAACCAACCTTTTCCGTCGATACTATAAATTAAGATGTTTTCGTTGGCTCCATTAGGACGTGAGCAGTAATGTCCCGAAGCTTTCGGATAATATCCGATGTCGGTGAGGTATAATGAACGGGTCGTTTCGTTGCTCGCCAAGAGTTCTTGAATAGATGGAGGTAATACAATCGACCTTTCTCCCCGAAATCCATCCTCTTTGAGTTCCATTACTTTTTTTTGCAAAAGTAAGAAAATATTGCAGGATTATCATAAAAAAATACATGTTTGTTTTATGTAATTTCACTTACTTTTGCAACAAAACCCGCAACGAGAGTGTCTCATAAGTCTCAATCGTCATTGCGATCCGTCAGGCGAAGCAATCCAAAGTTTTGAATTTCAATGGATTGCTTCGAGCTATCTCCCTCGCAATGACGGAGAAAGCGACTGTTGAGACAGTTTCAAACCCTGAAAGGGTAATAAATATGTTAATAATAATTTATTATGGGAAACAAAGCATTTAATTTTACATTTCTTTTAAGAATTTCGTTAGTATCCGCCATGGGCGGCTTGTTGTTTGGATACGACTGGGTAGTCATCGGCGGAGCAAAACCGTTCTACGAAAGGTTTTTAGATATTGCATCCTCTGCCAATTTGCAGGCATGGGCTATGAGCAGCGCGCTGATCGGTTGCGTTGTGGGAGCGGTGATATCCGGATTTGTCAGTGATAAATACGGCAGAAAGAAATCACTGCTCGGCGCAGCATTCTTATTTGCCGTAGCTTCATTAGGAACGGGTTTTGCCGGAAGTTTCGGTACCTTTGTAGGTTTCCGTTTGTTGGGCGGCATCGGGATAGGATTAGCTTCCGCCCTTTCGCCGATGTATATCGCGGAAATTGCTCCGTCCGAGATACGAGGGCGATTCGTTTCGCTCAACCAAATGACCATTGTCATCGGGATTCTTCTTGCTCAAATCATTAATATGTTGATTGCCGAGAAAGTTCCTGTTGGCGCGACCGACTCAATGATTGCCGCTTCCTGGAACGGACAGATGGGTTGGCGATGGATGTTCTGGGCTTGTGGTGTTCCATCCGTGCTGTTTTTCCTGTTCACTTTCTTTATCCCGGAGAGTCCACGATGGCTGCTCAAAGTCGGGAAAGCGGAAGCGGCTTTTCTTGTGCTGGAAAAAATCGGAGGGAAAAGCTATGCGCAACAAGAAGTGGAAAATATCAAAGCTACCTTGAATGATGTGAGTGAAAAAGTAGATTATAAAGCCTTGTTTAACCCTGTCTATATTCCGGTATTGATTATAGGCGTTGTGTTGGCGGTTTTCCAGCAATGGTGCGGAATTAATACCGTATTTAATTATGCGGAAGAAATATTTTCGGCTGCCGGTTACGGCGTGAGCGATACCTTATTTAATATAGTAATCACCGGCAGTGTGAATTTGATTTTTACTTTTGTCGCCATGTTTACGGTTGATAGATGGGGACGGAAAAAACTGATGGTATTCGGTTCCATTGGTTTGGCGCTTAATTACATCTTATTGGGAAGCGCATTTTTCTTTCACCTGAAAGGCGTTGCCGTCTTGGTTTTGGTTTTGACTGCAATTGCTATTTATGCTATGTCGCTGGCGCCGATTGTTTGGGTGATCCTTTCCGAAATTTTCCCCAACCGCATACGAGGCGCCGCTATGGCGTTGGCTACTTTCGCTTTATGGATGGCATGTTTTGTATTGACTTATACGTTCCCTCTGTTGAATCAATCATTGGGAGCTGCAGGAACTTTTTGGGTCTATTCCGGTATTTGCTTATTGGGTTTCCTTTTTATTCTCCTGAAATTACCTGAAACAAAAGGAAAATCGCTGGAGGAAATAGAGAAAATTTTAACAAAATGAAAGTCAAAGTTTGGGAAGAAGATATTTTCATTCCTACGTATGAGATTGGAGCGCCGGAAAAGAATCCGATGTTTTTGGAAAAACGGGTCTATCAGGGAAGCAGCGGAGTCGTCTACCCCTATCCGGTGATAGAGAAGATTTCGGATGAAAAGATCGACAAAAAATGGCATGCGGTTTTTCTTGAAAATGAATATTTAAAAATCATGATTCTTCCCGAATTAGGTGGGCGTGTGCAGATGGCGTATGATAAAATAAAAGAGCGTCATTTTATTTATTATAACAGCGTTATCAAGCCGGCGCTGGTTGGGCTGACCGGTCCATGGATTTCAGGAGGAATCGAATTTAACTGGCCCCAACACCACCGTCCAAGCACTTATCTACCGGTCGATTTCGGCAAAGAGGAAAATGAAGACGGTAGCGCTACGGTTTGGATTAACGAACAGGAGCAAATGTTTCACCAAAAATCCACAGTCGCATTCACTTTATATCCCGGTCGGGCGGTATTGGAAATAAGAGGGACTTTTTTTAATCCTACGCCTGTTCCGCAAACTTTTTTGTGGTGGGCGAATCCGGCAGTCAGAGTAAACGAGCATTACCAATCGGTTTTTCCGCCTGACGTCAATGCAGTATTTGACCATGGCAAACGGGATGTTTCAAGTTTTCCGATAGCTACGGGGACTTATTATAAAGTTGATTATTCGGCGGGAGTTGATATTTCACGTTATAAAAATATTCCGGTTCCCACTTCGTATATGGCAATCAAGTCGAAGTATGATTTTATCGGCGGTTACGAACATGATACACAGGCCGGCGTTTTACATGTTGCCAATCATCATATTTCTCCGGGTAAAAAGCAATGGACTTGGGGGAATGGCGATTTTGGTCAAGCTTGGGATCGAAACCTTACCGATACAGACGGACCTTATATCGAAATAATGACAGGAGTCTTTACCGATAATCAACCCGATTTTTCGTGGATGCAACCATACGAAGAAAAATCTTTTGTGCAATATTTTATGCCCTATCGAGAATTGGGAATGGTAAAGAACGCGTGTGTTGACCTTTTGATGAATTTGGAAGAAGAACAGGGTTGGGCGGTAATAAAATTATATGCAACTTGTGATTTGCCTGATATAAGATTTTACTTAACGGCAAATAAAGAAACACTGTTAGACTGCGCGGCTTCATTATCTCCTGAAGCAGTTTATGAAATGCGTATTCCCTTACACTCAGTGAAATATGAAGATTTATCGGTTGAAATAGTTTCGGAAAAAGGGAAGAAGATTCTAAGTTGGAAACCTGAAAAGGAAACGGTTAAACCTTTACCACAACCGGCGCAAAGAGCCTTGTTCCCCGCTGATATTGAAACTACTGAACAACTATATCTGACAGGTTTACATATCGAACAATACCGGCATGCAACCTATAAAGCGACCGATTATTACAGTGAGGCTTTACGTCGCGACCCTTCCGACATTCGTAATAATAATGCCATGGGGTTGTGGTTGTTACGCAAAGGAAAATTCGCAGAAGCAATTCCATACTTTCGCCGTGCAATAGAAACGCTTACAGCACGAAATCCGAATCCTTACGATGGAGAACCTTATTATAACTTGGGATTAGCACTTAAGTTTCTCGGGAATAACGATGAAGCCTACGAATCATTTTACAAAGCCGCTTGGAATGCGGCTTGGCAAGATGCGGCATTTTATTCTTTGGCGCAGTTGTCAATCATCGACGGACGTTGGAAAGATGCTGAGGAAGAGATAGAAAAATCTTTGGCTCGCAATTGGCATAATCACCGGGCGCGTCATCTCAAAGCTGCTATTTTACGTCATAAAGGAGCGAATGCGAAAGCGTTGCAATGGATTGAAGAATCGTTGAAAATCGACCGGTTTAATTTTGGATGCCTTTTTGAACAGTATTTGATCACGGAGAAAAAACTGTATCCGGAGTCTGTTTTTCGTCATTGTGAGGGCGATAACCCGAAGCAATCCGGTGAAAATCAACTCGCCGGATTGCTTCGCTACGCTCGCAATGACGAAACAACCCCACATACCGTGATTGAACAAATGGGACATGACAGCCATAATTACGAAGAAATTGCATTGGATTATATTCAAGCCGGATTGTATGACGAAGCAGTCCTTTTATTACAATTATGTATCGATGAGGCAAATCCATCCCCCATGACCTATTATTATCAAGCCTACGCTTACAAAATGTCCGGAAAAGAACAAGAAGCCAAACAAGCGTTTGAATCAGCCGCCAAGCAGTCGCCCGACTATTGTTTCCCCAATCGTTTGGAAGCTATTTTGGCGCTTCAAACGGCTTGCATCAAGAATCCTAAAGATCCTTATGCTCCTTATTATCTTGGAAATTTATGGTATGACAAGCAACAATATCAAGATGCGATTTTTTGTTGGGAGCTTTCAACTTCTATCAATCCCAATTATCCTACGGTTTTGAGAAATTTAGCGCTTGCTGCATTCAATAAGCAAAAGGATATTCCGAAAGCAGTTTCTCTTTTGGAAAAAGCCTACCGGTTGAATGAAAAGGATGCCCGCCTGTTGATGGAATTGGATCAATTGCGAAAACGGCTGAATGAGCCTCCTTTGGAACGTCTGACTTTCCTTGAAGCTCGCATGAATATCGTTATGCAACGGGATGATTTGTATTTAGAATTTATAACTTTGATGAATCAATTGGGAAGATATGTAGAAGCAAAAACAATGATTGATCAACGAAAATTCCATCCCTGGGAAGGAGGAGAAGGAAAAGCCACCGCTCAATACGTCTTGTGCCGGTTGGAATTGGCAAAACAGACCATTGCAGAAAAGCGCTACCAAGAAGCGATTGCATTATTGAATGAAACAGATGTCTATCCCGAAAATTTAGGAGAAGGAAAACTGTATAATGCAGCCGAAAACGAAATTCATTACTATAAGGGAATGGCATATAAAGGATTAGGAGATACGGAACGGGCAAAAGAATATTTCCTGCGAGCTATCGTTGGTTCCTCCGAACCGGTTCAAGCCTTTTTCTATAATGACATGCAACCCGATAAAATCTTTTATCAAGGAATGGCGTGGCGTGAATTGGGTGATGAAGATAAAGCTAAAAGCCTTTTCAACAAACTGATTGCTCACGGCGAAAAACATCTGTTTGATGATTGTAAAATCGATTATTTTGCCGTATCTTTGCCTGACTTGGCGATATGGGACGACGATTTGAATGTCCGTAACAAAATTCATTGTAACTACGTAATGGCTTTGGGTTACAGTGGTTTGGGGGATGATGAAAAATCCGAAGTCTATTACCGGAAAGTAAAGGAATTGGATGTGAATAAATATGTGTTTAGAAAATGATAAAAAAATACTTTGGTTATCTATGAAACCCTTCCAAACAATTTATTTTTTCGTAATCATTGCGGTTTTTTCTCTTTCAACCGCATCAGCCAATGATGTTGTTGATTTACAATACGGTAAATGGCTGCTGAAGTATGATAAAACAACAGGCGATGCAGATTATATCTATCAAGGAAAAACGATTTTGGATCATGTCAATTCGGTAGCTTACCTTGATAAACGAATTTCAGGCAAAGACTATTCGGAATGTTCTGTTGAAAAAACAACAGTAAATGATGTTTATGGAACCGGCGTCTGTTACACAATAACCAGAAACAAACCCGGCGCTCCTTCCCTGATTCAACATTTTTATTTGTATAATGATAAAGATTATTTCCTGACCGACCTCGAACTTTCCGATTCCAAGGAATTAGCAAGCAATTATTTATGTCCGGTTTCCACAACTAAAGGACATGAGTCGGCGGTCTTGGGGAGTGGCGATAATCGGGTATTAATCATTCCGTTCGACAACGACAAATGGGTGCGCTATCGTTCCGCAAGTTTACGAGGAGGCGTGAACAGCAACGAAGTGACAGCTGTATATAATGCCGACACTCGCAACGGAATCGTTATCGGTTCGGTCGAACACGATGTTTGGAAAAGCGGTATTCGCGTTGAATCGGATAAGCCGGGGTATATATCGAGAATTGAGTTTTATACCGGTGCGGCCGGTGAAGCTACTCGAGACGTTTTACCGCACGGAAAGGTGAAAGGACTTCGCATTCGTTCTCCTAAAGTGATGTTTGGCTATTACCCGGATTGGCGCAGTGGAATGGAAGATTTCGGTCGCGCATGTGCCGCTTTCGCTCCTCCACTTTCGTGGAATAACGGAAAACCTTTTGGATGGAATAGCTGGGGAAAAATGGCATTTCAACTGACATACGAGAAAATATTGGAGGTCTCGGATTTCTTCAAAAATAATCTCCAAAACAATAATTTTGAAAACGATGGCGTAGTTTACATAGGCTTGGATTCCGGATGGAGTTTTATGACCGATGAACAATTGGCGAATTTCGTACAACATTGTAAAGCAAACCGACAAAAAGCGGGTATTTACTTTACTCCTTTTTCCGATTGGGGAAATAATCCGGAAAAAGGAATCGAAGGCGCTCCGGGCTTTAAAAGCAAAGATGCCTATTTGTATGCCAACGGCCGCATTCAAAACAGTATCGCAGGCGGCAAGGCAATGGATCCTACCCATCCTGCCATTCATCAGCGCATCAAATATTTTGCGGATAGATTCAAAAAAGCCGGATTTGAATACTTGAAACTCGATTTTCTTACGCATGGTACATTAGAAGCCGATTCCTACTACGATAAAAATGTAACTACCGGCATGCAAGCATTCAATATCGGCATGAAACAGGTATTGGAACAAATGAAAGGAATGTACATCACCGAAGCGATCTCCCCGCTTTTCCCCGCTCAATACGTTCATTCCCGCCGGATTGCCTGCGATGCTTGGGCAAGCATGGAAGATACGGAATATACTTTAAATGCGCTAACGTATGGTTGGTGGCTTAATCAAATATACGCTTACAACGATCCGGATTATTTTATGTTGGAAAGCGCTACAGACGGCGAAAATCGTGCACGCATCACCTCAACCGCCATTACAGGAATTGTTATGTGCGGCGATGATTTCAGCCGAATCTCCGGTTTGAAAGAAACGGCAGAAAAAGCTAAAAAATGGATGACCAACAAAGACATCATGCAGATGGCAAGAGAATGTAAAAGTTTTCGCCCGGTCACCGGAAATACCGATATTGCGGATTTTGTTTTTACGTATAACACAGGGAAAGATTTATATATAGCCGTATTCAATTATTTAGGATTTGATTTAACTTACAATTTGCCTTTAACAAGATTGGGTCTGAATACCGGTACTACTTATCATTTCAAAGAATTATGGTTTAGCCGGGAATTCCGGGTAAAAGATACATTCCATTTTGAAATCCCCAAAAAAGACGTTCGGGTATATCGACTTTCTCTTTAATAACATTTCAATCATGAAGAACAAATTTTTATTTCTCATTTCAGGTTTGTTGGCAACTCTGTTGGTTACAGCCCAAAACAAGTATATCATCACCGACAACGCCGGAAAAAGTTGGGACCTCGTCACTCGTTCATCCGGATATCGCATTGCGTTAGATGCCAACGGCAACGTAAAAACAGCTTATTACGGGAGTAAAACGAATTTAGAAGTTCCGGGTGGAAACATAGCGCCGGAAATTCAAGTACGAGGAGGCAGTACGATGTATACCGGGCGAGGACTTCTTTTGCCGGCAATTGAGGCGGTTTTCCCGGATGGAGTTCGTGAGATCGAACTTACATACAAAACTTCCGAGATTACCGAAACCGACGGCTATCCGATTTTAAAAATCGTACAAAACGATAAATTCTATCCGTTGGAAGTTTCTTCTTTTATTCGTGTATTGCCTGAATACGACATGATTGAAAAATGGGTGGAAGTAGTAAACACAGACAAGAAAGCCGTCATCCGAATAGAAAACCTGAGGTCCGGCTCGGTGTTTTTACCTAAAGACGCTTATGAACTGACTCATTATTCGGGGACTTGGGGATACGAATTTATACCGCAAACCACAAAATTAACCCAAGGAACCAAAACCATACAGGTAAAAGATTTTAAATCCTATGGCGCTTCATCGTTCATGGTGCGTCCCGAAGGCGAGAACGACAAATATACCGGAAAGGTGTGGTTTGGTTCGTTGAGTTATAGCGGCAACTGGCGCATCGATTTCGAAAAATTCTTCGACGGCCCCGTACAAATAATCGGCGGAATGAATTTTTGGGACCAGGAAGTGACTCTGAAACCTCTGCAAAAACTGACAAGTCCACGTATGTTGTTTGGATACACCGAGAAAGGCTCTGAAGGAGTCACTCGTTGCCTTACCTCCTACGCAAGAGAAAAACTGCTGCCGGCATCGCATCGCGACAAAATTCGACCGGTACTTTACAACAGTTGGTATGCCACCACCTTTAATGTCAACGAAGAACACCAACTGGAGCTGGCAAAGGTAGCCAAAGAACTTGGCGTAGAACTGTTTGTGATCGACGACGGATGGTTCAAAGGTCGTGTGAACGATAAAGCCGGCCTGGGCGATTGGACGGTAGATAAAAACAAATTTCCTAACGGATTGAAGCCTTTGATCGAAAAGATCAACGCCTTGGGATTGGATTTCGGGATTTGGATTGAACCGGAAATGGTCAATCCCAATAGCGATCTCTATCGCGCTCATCCCGATTGGGTATTTCACTTCACTAACCGTCAAAGAACCGAAAATCGAAACCAATTGATGCTTAACCTTGCACGTGAAGATGTGTATCAATATCTGTACAACTGTTTTTACAACTTGCTTAAGGAAAACAACATCAAATTCATCAAATGGGATATGAATAAACCGCTGACCAATCCCGGTTTTCCATCGGCGCCGATCGATGACCAACGTGCCGTGAGAATTAAATACATGGAAAACTTGTATCGCTTGGTTGAAACCTTGCGAAAAGAATTTCCCGAGGTATGGTTCGAAAATTGTTCAAGCGGTGGCGGACGAATCGATTGGGCCATGATGTCGCGTTTCGATTTCAATTGGGTTAGCGACAATACCGATCCGGTGGACCGTATTTTTATACATGATGCTTATCTGAGCCTTTTCCCGGCGAATACCATGATTTCATGGGTAACGCAGGAAGACTGGCATCGGCTGAATTTGCCGCTCGAATATAAATTCGATGTCAGTATGGCCGGCGTTTTGGGTGTGGGTTACGACATTACGAAATGGGACGATCGTCTGAAAAAAATCGCAACGGAAAAAATAGAGCTTTACAAAGCCATTCGCGAAACTGTCCAAAAAGGCGATGCTTACAGAATCGTGTCGCCGTTCGAAGAAAATCGCAGCATCATACAGTACGTAGATAAAAACAAACGAACTTCAGTGCTTTTTGCTTACAACCTCGCCGAATCCCCCAATCATTCGGTGAAAGGAAGTCAACAATCGTCTGTGATTCAATTACGAGGATTGTTGCCCGATGTTCGTTACAAAATAGACAATTTCAAGGAAACCTATACAGGAAAATACTTGATGGAAACCGGTATTACTCTTCCGATGCAAGGTAGTTATACAAGTAAGATTTTTAGAATTAAAGCAGTTGAATAATAATTCAACAAGGGAAGATTTAACTATGCGAATCACTCAATCCCTTTTTGGAATAACGCCGCAAGGGGAAGAAGTTTATCGTTTCTGCCTAAAGCAGTCAAACGGGCAATACATCGAAGTATCAAACTACGGAGCCGCGTGGATTTCTTGCGTGATTCCGGATAAAGCCGGGAAATTGGGTGACGTCTTGTTAGGTTATCCTACGCTTGAAGGATATCTTTCCGAAACTTGCTATTTGGGAGCAACGATCGGACGCTTCGCCAATCGAATCGCCGGAGCGACTTTCCTCTTGGACGGAAAAAGATATGAATTGGATAAAAACGAGGGGATTAATTGCAATCATGGAGGCTTTTCCGGATTCCACAAGAAGATTTGGAAATATAAAATCATCGATGATCAAGTGGTTTTTTCTCTATATTCTCCGAATGGGGAAGGGGGGTATCCGGGGAATATTCAGGTAGAAATCGGTTACCGGTTTTCCGAAGATGGAGCGGTTTTTATGTCCTATAACGCAACGACTGATCAACCGACTTTTTTGAACCTGACCAATCATGCTTACTTTAATTTAGACGGAAAAGGGAAAATCTTGAATCATACGCTTCAAATTCCGGCTGAACAACTTTTAGATACTACGAAGTTTTTTATTCCAACAGGAAATTTAATCGATGTGAAAGGAACAGAATTTGACTTCACGCATTTCCGGAAGATACACTTTGATCATTTTCATACACGGCAAATTCGGTGGAATAGGGGATATAATCATTGTTTTGTTTTATCTCTGCATGACGATGTTTCTCTGAAACCGGCGGCAACGGTTCGAAGCGAAAATTCGGGGCGAGAATTATCTGTTTCTACCACCTATCCCGGTGTACTGTTTTATTCCGGAGGATATTTGCAATCTTCCCAAGTTGGAAAATCCGGAATGAGATATACTCCTTCCGATGGATTCTGTTTGGAAACTCAGTATTTCCCCGATGCTCCCAATCATAATCACTTTCTTTCTCCGATAGTCAGGCCGGATAAATCATATTCTCATCAAACGATTTACCGGTTTAGAACCGGTTAAATGCTTTCCCTCTAAAACTTTCTTCAACGAAAAAAAAGAGTTGATTTAATACTAATGTTATGTTAATTCAAATTTGGCGCCTCGTCATTGCGAGGGCGAAGCCCGAAGCAATCCATTGATATGCAATATGCCGGATTGCTTCGCCTAACGGCTCGCAATGACGGCATTATAGAATTAACTTAACACTAATCCACAATTTGAGCGCAAACCATCTACCATGTCAATTCCACCGTTATTCCATCGGGATCGTTCTCAAATTTCACCAAGCAGGTTTTCGAGATTTCATCCCATGAATATTCGGCATCGGTGAGCAATCCGCCGGCAGCATTTTTCACTGTCATTTTCTTTGGTTTTGCAGGCAGAAGAACACGCGATACATTGTTGGTGTTTATGGGGCTTTTAGCAACAAACGAATAGAACCCCTTTTTGGATATTTCGTTGTATATCCGCGATGCGCCGCATAATACCGCCGGTTTATTATTATTTTTTACCTGACGCACATTGTAGAGAAAAGCCTGTTCATCGGGATGAATCGTTTTGGTTTGCAGCACGGGAAGCGTCGGGTCGAACAGGTCGATGAATACGCCCCTCAGCGTCAACGGCTCATTGGATATGCTTTCGTCCATGACTGAAGCAATGATATAGGGACCTCTTTCCAAATACAAATTGTTTTTCATGACTAATTTCCCGGAGTTTGGAGTTGTCTGATACGCCTTTTGTATAATGGATAAAAACTGTTCGTCGTTATGTGCTTTCAGGACGAAATTCTTGGGCTCTTCTCGTATGACATATACTTTCCCTTTGCCGCAAGCGTATTCTCCCGTTGCCGGAACCGGATTCATGCCCAGCAATTCAAACAAGTGCATGGAAGGGGCTTTATAATTGTTTCCCTTGGTATTCCACCATTCCATAACCGATTGATAGGAATCATTGTCTTTTCCGCAATACACCAGTACGCCGCCGGATTTTACCCATTGGGCGATGTTGTTGTGAAATTCGGATTTCATCGGCTTCATGTTAGAATAAGACATAATTAACACTTTCAGTCCTTTCCATGTATCGGCATATCCCGTATTTTCTATATGGACAAGTTCTACGGGGATCCCTCTTTTGAGCAAAGGAAAAGTTTGTCCGTAAAAATTGGAAAATTGCGGGTCTTCCACATTTGGCGCCATTGGTTGCATACTGCCGTTATTAAAGTTTTCCGATGTCTTATCGCCGCTTATCGTTCCATGTGTTGGGAACCGTTGGAACATGAGCGAGTTCGACATCAATACGCCAATTCCATGAGAACCTGTTATCTTATTTCCGGATAAAGGCATATCGTTCAACGTATTAATCATCACCTGCATTTGGGTAGAATAAAAGCGGGGAATATGCTCTTTCGTATCACAGGTAGCGCAAGTTTTATACAATCCTTCATAAATTCTGTCGGGCCAGGGCATTACTTCGTAATTGTCGATCATGGGATAAAGCAATTGGGCAGAAAAGGTCGCCTGGTAGTTTTTCTTATAATCAACCCAATCGCGGGGCCAATCTTCGATGGGATCGGTCAGGAAAAACATTTTCCTTCCTGTCGGACGGGTCATCGATTCCATTGAACCGTATTCTAAGAAAGCGTTTTCAAAAACCCGTTCTTTCCGCACTCCATTGAAGTAAGTCGGTTCGCGTGAAGTTCCTGTCCAAACTTGTGCAATGTAGCCATCCACACAGGGAAGCGAAGCAAGCGAGGCTTCGGGGCTAACGATTTGCCAGGAAGAATAATTCACCAACGAATGGGTAGGAACATAGCATCGGACATCCATCCCTTTGCTTTTTCCGTATTCCTTAGCATACGTAAACACTTCATTCAACGCCCTGTAGTAGAGATAATACTTCAATTTATTCGCGAGATAGGTATTTTCGGGCGATTCGTGTTGCGGGCGCCACGGAAAACCGTAGTATTCCTGCCATTCCCTTTTGAATGCTTCGCTATAACCGGCCCGCATCCAAAATTCGGGTTCTTCCATGAAAATGGCGTCGATCCCGGCATCAATCACGCGCTTGACGTGTTTTTCCTTTATGTATTTTATAAAATTCATCGACGGCACGATGTAGGGCACCATCCTTCCGTGCCAGATGGTATCGCCTTTGACAGTTTTCTGTCCTTCATCCAAGTGCTGTTTGCCATCCCATTCCCCTGTAAAATAATCCTGATAATTTCCCCAGGCAATACCGGTCATAAAGTGTGTAGTGTAGCCTCTGTCTCGCCACGATTGCACTCTTTCTTCAAAAGTCATGTCTTTGCGGTCGCCTGCTCCATAGACAATAGCGACATCTGCCCTGACATCGGTAACGGGTTTCCACTGTCCCGAAGTTTGGAAGGTTGTTTTTTCGCGCTTGGTCTCTTTTTTTGATTGAGCAATAACTCCGGAAACCGATAACACGCTAAGCAATGAGAAAATAGTAAAACGAATGAAATAGATTTTCATGATGTTTATATTAATTATAATGAGTTTGTAAAGGTAAGAAAAGTTTTTTAAAAACTTTTAATTATACACTTAAATATTAAAAATTAACCCAACAGTAGTAATTTATGACTATATTTGTACCGTTTATTTTAGGCTTAATTTGGTTTGAATTCAAATTCATTATTGACATATATATTACTATTCCTGTTCATATCTTGCATGCCGGATAGGGACAAGGATGTTCCGGTTTTTACCGTATCGCATAAGAATTTTGAAAATTCTCTGACCATAACCGGTTTTGTAGAACCGGTTAAAACCTCGACAGCAACTTGCCCGCCCAATATTCAGGGAACAATCACTTATTTGATTGATGACGGAACTTATGTGCACGAAGGAGATACGGTATGCAAAATCGAAGTACAGGAATTACAGACTGATTATGAAGACCAACTGATTGAATTGGAAAAGGCCAAAGCCGGATTGAATAAAACAAAGGCGGATTTGACGATGCAATATGCGTTGTTGGAAGCTCAAGTGGAAAATAATAATGCCAATACCAAAATTGCTCAATTAGATTCGTTGCAATTATTATATTCTCCGCCGAATATTCGTAAAATAAAGGAGTTGCAATTGAAAAAGGCGACTATTCAAAAGTTGCAATACGACAATAAATTAAAGGCTCTCGATATTATTAATCAATCGGAAATTAAAAGATTGGAATTACGAATCAGCCGTATTGCAAATAGAATCCGCACGTTGAAAGAACGTTTGGATGCGTTAAATGTAAAAGCTCCAAAATCCGGTCTCGCAATAATAACGCCTAATTATGCTACCGATTTAAAAAATCAGGTAGGCGATGTGGTTTGGAGTAATATGCTTTTGGTTTCTATTCCTGAATTATCCGAAATGAAAATAAGAATGAGGGCTTCCGAAACCGATTATAAATATATCAATGTGAATGATTCTGTCGTTTATACATTTGATGCAATGCCCGGCAACGAAGCCCGGGGAAAAATAAAAATTAAATCGCCCATCGGTAGTCCTTATAAAAGGGGATCAAAAGTAAAGCTCTTTGATATAGAAGCTTCCATTGACAGCGTGATAGCCATGCCTGCTCCGGGTTATACGGCAAATTGCCGCATAATTATGCAGGAAATAAAAGATACGCTGGTTGTTCCTCAAGTAGCGGTTTTTGACGAAGATTCCCTGAAAGTCGTATATGTAAAAAATAAAAACGGATTTGAAATGAGACAGGTACAGACAGGACTTTCTTCTTCAAAAGAAGTAATTATTACTTCCGGTTTGAAAGAAAATGAAGTTGTTGCACTGACTAAACCAAACGAATCGTTGATAAAAAGCAAAAGGACTTTGGGAACAAATATATCTCAAATTTCCGTACCTCGTCATTGCGAGGACGGAGTCCGAAGCAATCCGGAAAAAACCCGGATTGCTTCGCTTCGCTCGCAATGACGGCATAATAAAATGGTTAAAAATATTAACAATGAATAATAAACTTTTTATACTTTCTTTTTTAATTATATTTTGTGCATGCAAAAAAAAGGAAGAAGTGCAAATCCCGACGGCAAAAGCTGTAAAGGGGATATTTTATATCGACTTGTATGAAGAAGGAGAAATAGAAGCGGTAAATTCGACCAATATCTCATCGCCGGTTATTCCATGGAGGTATGGAAATCTGACGATTACGCAAATCATTAAAGATGGTCAGGAAGTCAATGCAGGCGATACATTGATTGTATTTGATCCTTCTGAAGTACAAAAAGGAATTGTTGAAGCTGAAGAAAGATTGGAAATCAGTCTTGCCGAAATGGAAAAACTGAAAGCCCAACAGCAATCGGATTTAGATGAATTAAATACCAATTTGCAAATAACGCAAATATCTCAGGAAATTTCTAAAATTCAATTTGAATCGGCAACTTACGAATCGGATATTAAGAAAAAAGAAATCCAATTGAATTTAGATAAAGCGGATATCGCTTTAATGAAAGCAAAAGAACAAATTGATAATCAAATAAAAATACAAAAAGAAGAAATCAAGCAAAAAAATCTTTCCATTGAGCAGGATCGTTCCAGACTGAAAGAGGCACATGAAACATTGCAAAAATTAAATGTAACGACTCCGGCGCCCGGAATAGGAATTATTGGCAGAAACTGGAACAGCGGGAATAAGTTTCAAATCGGAGATCAATGTTACCCCGGTTATTTGCTTATTCAACTGCCGGATTTATCTTCACTGAAGGCAACCGTGAAAATCAATGAGGTGGACATTGCAAAAATAGCCACCGGTCTAAACGTACAAATAAAGCCGGATGCCTTTTCCGACAGTATCTTTACGGGCGTAGTAAGTCGAATTGCCAATTTGGCGGTTAATAAAGATAACTCTTCAAAAATAAAGGTCTTTCCGGTTGAAATATTATTAAATCAAACAAATAAAAACTTATTGCCCGGATTAACGGTAAGTTGTAGAATTATCATGGACAAAATCGACGATGCGCTTTATGTTCCCAAAGATGCCGTTCACTTAGAGGGCGATAAATATTATGTGTATAAGAAAAAAGGGAAAAACTATGAAAAGACAGAAGTTGAAACAGGAGCAGTCAATACAGATTATATGATCATAATTAAAGGATTGAATAAAAATGAAGAAGTAGCGCTGGTCGATCCGTTTGCCGATAAAAAAGCCGATAATAATACCGGCAGAGAAGTAACAAAGGAGGTAAAGAAATGAAGAAAAAAACTATTTACGGATTAATTGCAATTTTCTTTTTCCCGGTTATTTTATCATCCTGCCACCATAAAAATGAAATAAAAGAGAAAGAAAAAACAAATGCTAAGGGTAAAACTATTATGGAAACGGGAGACCTTGATGCTGTTAATTCAAAGGCATTTGTGCTTCCGCGTATGGGATATTGGAATGAGATGCGCGTAGTTGGATTGCTTGAACATGGATCGATTGTTCATCCGGGCGATTCAATCATCCAACTCGATCCGACCGAAGTTAAAAAATATGTTGTCGATAGAGAAACTGCACTGCAAACCCAATTAGCGAATTTGGAAAAACTTCATGTTGATCAGGATAACATGATCAATACCTTAGTGTCTAATTATAAAACCGAACAAGCTACCTATAATCTTTCAAAAATAGCTTTAGAAGCTTCGCGATTTGAATCCGAACGGTATAAAAAAATTAAAGAACTTGAATTTGAGCAGGAAAAAATAAACCTTGCAAGAGTCGAGAAAAAAATAGAGTTAAATAAGATTGTTAACTATAATGATTTGAAAATTCAAGAAATAAGAGT
>Ga0209629_10000180_pt1 | contig 31094 bp, 19 predicted proteins | sample TergutCu122P5_FD_187286 | JGI IMG/M metagenome (GOLD analysis project Ga0209629, IMG submission 187286) | Cubitermes ugandensis P5 segment gut microbial communities from Kakamega Forest, Kenya - Cu122 P5 (SPAdes) (version 2) | ecosystem: Host-associated > Arthropoda: Insects > Digestive system...
AGGCTTTCGGATATATTTTCAGATTGGTTAATAAAAAACAGGAAGAAATCAGTCTGGTGTTTGTTACTCAAAACGGTGAAGATAATTTGTATTTCAATTTTAACAGCGATATTACCAACAGTTCAATACATGTTCCTACCCCAATGAAAATCCTAAAGAATAGAAATTGGTTTTCCATTCTTATACATTTTGATTTAACAAAAGATGAAGCAATTATTTCGATGCAGGATAAATCATACACCTGCACTCATATAGGACTTCATAATCCCGACGCTTTAAAATTAATATTCGGATTGTACGGAACCAATCTGGATGTTGCATCTATGGCATTGAAGAATATCGTAATCACTAAGAACAATAATAAACCGGAACTGTTTCCGCTAAGCGAATCTCAAGGAAATACGGTTTACAACAATAAGGGAGTAGCCAGAGGGTATGTTAAAAATCCTGTTTGGTTAGTTAATAAACATCATGAATGGGATAAAGTCGCAGAATTTACGGCGGATCTTTTTGCAGGAATTGCTTTTAATTCTAATGCCGGTAAAATATTGTCAATCAGTTCGGATTCAATCTCTGCTTTTGATCTGAATAATCATCAATTAGATACGATCAAAACGGTCAGGCTTCCATTCAAGACAGTTTCGGGAAACGCAAACGCTATTTTCGATTCAATAATGAATTGTTGCTATGTATATGCCTTGGATGATACGCTTTCTCATCGCCTTTCATTTGCTGCTATTGGTTTTAATTCTCAGCCGCCGGCGGTTTCTTCAGGATACGCCACTATCGACAACCGGTTGCACCACCACAATGTTTTCCTGTCTGAAAACGGAAAAGAGCTGTATATTTTCGGAGGATACGGAAAGTTTACCTATTCCAATACCTTTTACAGATATAATCAAACGCAGGATAGATGGGATTCTTTGGCTTTTTCCGGCGATACGATTTATCCCCGTTTTTTTGCAGCAGCAGGAAAAGGAATCAATCCCAATGAGATTTTAATTTACGGTGGATATGGAAATCAAAGCGGAAAACAGGAATTGGGCGGAAAAAATCTCTATGATTTATATCAAATTGATTTAACCGGCAAAACAATAAAAAAGTTATGGGAGCAAAAAATTACGGGTGAAGCATTTGTTCCTTGCGACAATTTGATTCTGGATCCCGATAAAACGCATTTTTATACTTTATGTTATCCGCATCATATTGTAAAAACGGAACTTAAACTGTATAAGTTCAATATCAAAGACGGATCGTATGAAATTGTAGGTAATGCTATACCTGTTAAATCTGAAAAGATAGAAACCGAAGTTTTCCTTTTCTTTAACGAATCCCTTCAGGAATTTATCGCAGTTGCGCGGGAATATGCAGATCCGGAAAAATCGAACGTTCGCATTTATTCTCTTTATTCTCCGCCAGTCAGTCTGACCCAATTGAATAACAGCCGGGATATGCAAAAAAAGTCCGGTTACCGGTTAGTGATCTTCATTCCCTTGCTGTTGGTAATTGCATTCATTTTCTTTATTTTTCTTATACGCAAAAATAAAAAAGCCAGGGAAGTTTCGCTCGATGAAGTCCCTGAAGACATTCAAATTCAGGAAGAAAAACAATTGCTTAAAAAGAGCAATGCCTTGTATGTATTAGGCAATTTTACTGCTTTTGATAAAAACGGAAAAGATATTACTTATCGATTCAGCGCAAAGATACAGGCATTGATAGCAGATATACTGCTCAGTCAAAATGATGAAAACGGAATCACAACCCAAAAATTGACTGCCGATTTATGGCCAGACAAAGAACTTAAAGACGCTAAAAATATCCGCGGTGTTACGGTCAATCATCTTCGGAACATACTGGAAGATATTCAAGGCATCCGCCTTGTATGCAACAATTCAAAGTGGTGGTTTGCTATTGATGATGATTTTTATTGCGATTATTTGCATACGTTAAAAATCATGGCTGAAATACAGGAAAGTAAAGCGCCTGAATCACTGTTCCAACAATTAGCCCGTTTAGTCAAAAGAGGTTCTTTATTCCGAAGCACCGAAACCGAATGGATCGACGATTATAAACAAAAATATGAAACCCAGGTTGAACAATTATTAATCCATCAATTGCAAGCAGATTACAATCGGGAAAACTTTCAAAATGCGCTTAATCTTTCGGATGCTCTTTTTGTCATCGATCCGTTGAATGAAGAAGTTTTAACGATTACTATCCGGATTTTGAAAAAAACCGGAAAAATCGAACAGTCGCAAAACCTTTATAACCGCTTCTCACTCCGCCACAAAACAATTATGGGGGAAAATTATTCTGTTAAATACGCTTTTATATAATTCCATATTTGTATTTGGGGCTCAGCAGAAAGAATTTTATGTTTGTCAATCCCCCAAAAGGGTGAAAATGATGAGCCGGAAAAACCTTCTAAAACGCCTTTTTTAACAGTTTCCATAACTCTATGTATAATAAGTGAATATACATGCAGTTCATAAGCTTGGTATAGGGATGGTATAGGGATAATATAGGGATAGTATAGGGATAATATAGGGATAGTATAGCCTTGGTATATGCTTGGTATATCTTTGATGTGTGTCTTATTCCTTTGTTGTTCCGTTAGGAACACAATATTGGTAGAAATTGCTAATCTCTCTGTCTTTTGTGCCGTCAGGTACAAAATGTTTTTTTATGTCGCGTACCTGACGGCACGCAGAATGATGGGGGAAAACATTATTCTACCAATATGTTGTGCCTAACGGCACATTTTCACCTTATAATTCAAATTGTCTATAACATTTTGATGCGGTTGCCCTGAAAAATTATGGAGGTCGCATACCTGACGGCATACTTGACGGGAATGAAAATGCAACCTGTTGAACGATAAACCCTTATTTCTATTAGCCCCCTTAGTAGCCCGGTCAATGCCGGCAACCCCCTCCCTTATTCCATTAAATCAAATGATTGGCTTGAAGCCATTTTTTACCTTGAGGTGTAAGGCAAAAAATTAAAAATAAAGCGCATGGAATCCCTACAATTCCCAGAATAATTAGTGTTCCCATTTTTTCCTTTCCTTTTTCTTATTTGTTAATATTAATCCTGCTAATGAATGCAAATTTACAAATCTTTTTTCAACTAAAAAAATTCAGCAAAAAATTATGGAGGTTGCATAAAGGTATAAATAAGGTAATAAGGTTAGGGGTATATATGTTATCTATTTGCTACTAAGGTAGTTTTGTTAAAATGAATAAGGTGGCAATAAGGTTTGCTAAGCTGCATCCCGTATAAGGGATGACGGGAATGAAAATGCAACCTATATCAATAAGCGAATAAGGGAAGGTATTGTGTGTATTTCTTGGCTACTAAGGGGGCTAATAGAAATAAGGGTTTATTGAACAATAAGTTACGAGCTGTGAAACATCAGGATAATTGTTAAATCTTCATATTTAATTGTTAAAAATTCGTCTTCTACCCCCAGAAAAATCGGTTTCATTCGTAAAATATGTAAAAGTAGTTAAACAATAACAAAGCAATTGCCTATGGAACAAAATGTGAAAATTAAACAATCATCCTTTCAAGAGAGAGTATTCAATAAATTATTTATTATAAACAAAAAATATATTTTATGATTTGCAAACAATTCAAATTTATGAAATCGAAAATTATCATTTTTTCGGTTGCGCTATGCTTTTGGATAGTTCAACCGTTGATTGCTTTTGATTTACAGGCGCAAACAGTAACCGGTAACGTTAGCGATGCAGCGGGCGAAGCGATTACGGGAGCCAATGTCGTTCAGAAAGGGTCAACAACAAACGGAGCGATTACCGACGCATTCGGTAATTTCAGTCTGAATGTACCCGGAAATGCAACGCTTGTAGTATCATATTTAGGTTATACTACAAAGGAAGTAAGCGTGAACAATCAAAAGCATCTAACCATCCAACTGGCAGAAAGTTCCAAAGCTTTGGAAGAAGTTGTAGTTGTTGGATATGGCATGCAAAAGAAAGTAACGGTAACAGGCGCTATTGCGACTGTTGGAGGATCCCAAGTGGTGAAAACCATAAACGAAAACGTACAGAACATGCTTACCGGTAAATTGCCGGGCGTTCGTGTTGTACAGACTACTGCCGAACCCGGATCGTTTAACAGTTACATCGACATTCGAGGTTATAAAGTAAACGGAGGTAGCGACGCATTGGTCGTAATCGATGGAATTCCTCGAACAATAAGTGAATTACAAAGATTAGATCCCAATGATATTGAAAACATATCAGTTCTGAAAGACGCTTCAGCCGCTATTTATGGAGTACGTTCGGCACAGGGAGTTATATTAGTTACCACAAAAAAAGGAGTAAAAGGTACCATTAATTTTAATTACTCAGGAACTTACACGGCACAGCATCCATCGGGATTCCCTTCAACAGTCGATCCCGTTGGCTATATGACGCTCCGGAATGAACGGAATATGCATAACATTAGTGGAGGCAGTCTGCTGTATAATCAAAGCGCCATGGATGATTATCTGACCGGGAAAAAACAAGGTATCGACTGGTATAATGCGGTATTTTCAAGTAGCTCGCCTCAAACGATGCACAATTTAAGCGCTTCCGGCGGCAATGATCAAATTCAATTTTTTACAAGCGTAGGATATGAATATCAGGAAGCCTTCTTCAAATCAGGAGATTTAAATTACAATAAGTATAATATCCGTTCCAATATTACGGCAAAACTCACCAATCGTTTAAAACTCGAAACAAATCTGAGTGGAATAATTGATCAGCAAAACCGTCCTTACCAAGATTCATGGTGGATTGTTCGCGCCTTTTGGCGGCAAAACTCAATGATTCCCGTCTATGCCGATCCTGAACAGACGATGTTATATAATGGTTTAATTGAAGGAAACAACCCTGTTTCTTTTATGACGAGCAATGTCTGCGGATACAAAAAGTATGGAAACAAATGGTTTAACGGAACGGGAAGCCTCACCTACGACATACCCGGCATCAAGGGCTTGAGTATTAAAGGGACACTCAATGCAGTCTATTATTCATCAGATAATACGGTTTATCAAAAAGCCTACAATCAGTATCAATATAATGACGCATCTCAAACCTATACGACATTTATCCTTCAAGCTCCAAGTTCGCTTCAGAGACAAACTTATATGAAAACGGACCTGCTGGGATCTCTTATGTTGAATTATGATCAAACATTTGGTTTACATAAAGTCAGCGGTCTTGTGCTTTGGGAAGGGCAAAAACATTCCGGAGATAATTTCTCTGCGAAGAGAGAGTTACTGCTTCCGCTGGAACACTTGTTCGCAGGACAGGCATTGAATCAAATTGCTACCATGGATGCCGGCAGTGGCGGACTTTATAAAAATGCGACAGAAGCGCTTGCCGGTCGTATTAATTATGGATACGCCGAAAAATATTTGCTTGAAGCTCAATTCAGGTATGATGGTACTTCCAAGTTTGGACCGGGTCATCAGTGGGGATTTTTCCCGTCTGTTTCTGCCGGATGGAGGATTTCGGAAGAATATTTCTTCAAAAGTTTAGGACTGTCGTTTGTAGATCAATTAAAACTCAGGGCTTCTTATGGGGTTCTTGGAGATGACGCAGCTTCTTCCTATCAATTTATTACGGGATATAATTTTCCAACAGGAACTGATTCACGAAATTTTACAGGGGGATATGTGTATAATGGCGCTTTTGTTCCCAGCGCAGATAATAAGGGAATCCCCAATCCGAGCATTACATGGTTCACTTCTAAATCATTTAATGCAGGAATCGATTACGATGGATGGAAAGGTTTATTCGGATTTACGCTTGAATATTTCAATCGCGACCGAAACGGACTTTTGGCTCAAAGAATAGGAGGCATACCTACTGTAGTAGGCGCTGCCTTGCCCCAGGAAAACATCAATAGCGACCGTACTTTCGGTCTTGAATTGGAACTCAGGCACCAATACAAAGTCGGTGATTTCAGCTATCAGGTAAAAGGGATGGCTGCTATCACCCGTAACAAATGGCTCTTTCGAGAACATGCTCCCTACGGAAGTTCATGGAGTAATTGGAAAAATAATCAAGTGGGACGCCTGCAAGGAATTGCAAGTGGTTTGCAAGGTGATGGACAATTTACTTCATGGGATGAAATTTACAATTATCCGCTTTTCAACGGCAGAGGTGTTCTCCCCGGCGATTATAAATATATGGATTGGAATGGCGACGGTATTATTGATGGGAATGATTCACACCCGATTCGTTTCAACCAGTATCCATGGCTAAATTTCAGCCTTACGCTTGATGCGCAATATAAAGGATTGGATCTGACTATGTTGTGGCAAGGCTCCGCGTTGGGGTCTGTTATTTACGGCGAACAGCTTCGAGAACCTCTGTGGGGGAATAACAATTCCGGCGCCATGTCGCAATTTTTAGATCGCTGGCATCTTGCCGATCCGACAGCGGATCCATACGATCCTTATCAGCAATGGATACCCGGACATTTTGCCAATACGGGAACTTTGCCGGATACAAATTCATCGTTCAACCAGGTAAACGATGCTTACTTACGCTTAAAAAGTATCGAACTTGGATATACTTTACCGAAAATTGAGGGAATCAAAAACCTGCGCATTTTTGTAAATGCCTACAATATTTTAACTTTTTCACAAGTAAAATATATTGATCCGGAACATACCAACGATACATACGGTTATCTCTATCCGTTGAACAAAACGTATTCTATAGGTTTGAATCTCAAATTTTAATAACTTAAAGGTATGAAACAAATATATTTCTTATTTATTACAGTAGTGTTGGGCGGCGTTTTCAATTCATGCGAAGATTTGAATATCCCCCCTATGAACGTAGTGCAGGATAAAGACCTTATGTCAACCGATGCTGGAATGTCTATCTATTTGTCCCGCATGTACAGTGAGATGCCTCTTGAAGATTTCAAATATTCCGTGCAGCGCCAGTTTTTCGACGATTGGTTAGTTACTCCGGGAACCAACGAAGGTTCCTCTATCGGACGCGATGCCGGAGCTGCAATGACCGATGAAGGTTCTCAACGCAATGGTCCGTATTGGGTAAGAGCATTCAACCTGTTAAGAGATGCGAATTATTTACTGCAACAATTGCCTAACTATAAAGCTAGTTACACCGATACGACAAGTTATAATCACTATATTGGCGAAGCTTATTTTGCTCGGGCTATGGTTTTTTACGCTTTGGCAAAACGTTATGGAGGTATTCCGTTGGTAACTCAAGTTTTAGAGTATCCGAAATATTCGGCGGCAGAGCTTGAAGTTCCCCGTGCAACGGAAGAAGATACATGGAATCAGGTGTTGGCTGATTTCGATGCAGCGATTGCCAATCTGTCGGACGGAACAGCAAAGTGGTGGCAGCAAGGCTTTTCTACTAAAGCCACTGCGCTCGGATTTAAATCGGAAGCGATGCTGTTCGCCGCTTGTGTGGCTAAATACAATCCACCCAGCAACACAGGTTTTGGACAAAAAACCCACGTTCGTGTTATCGGTTTTGATCCCAATACGGCAGCGGCTGCTTCAAAAAAGTATTTTTTGGAAGCCTACAAAGCTGCACGAACAATCATGACTTCCGGAAAATTTTCGCTCTATCTGAAAGCTTGGGCGGCAAACGATCCGGTGGCGCAATATCAGAATATGGTCAATATGTTTTCCGATGTATCAAACAATCCCGAGATTATTTATAGAAAAGATTACAAGTGGCCTGATTTAGCTCATGGATACGATTCCTATAATATTCCACGCCAATTGATGGGCGGTAGCGGTTATTCGGCAGGAAATTGCCCTGTGCTTGATTTCGTTGAGTTGTTTGATGGGATTGACAAAAACCCTGATGGAACCATCAAAGTATTTGATAATAATAATAAATATCTTCTCTTTGATAATCCGATGGATATTTTCAAGAATGCTGAACCCCGCCTTCGCGCTTATGTTATTTTTCCGGGCGATGTATTCAAAAATACTGTTATTGATATTCGGAGAGGTATTTTCACCGGTGATGTCAGCAATGGAATTGATCCGTTGATGACAAAAAACGGAATAACCGACTATACTGTTTCCGGATCTACCAATTACAGTACAATGGATGCTTATACCGGAAAAGGGAAATTTGCATCAACAGGGCAAGTTCTTTTCCTGTCAGCCAGTGGAAATTCTCAAACCGTTGTAACTTTACCTGATGGAACAAAGATGAATGCAGGAGGGTTAAGCGGTCCTTTCACCAGCGACAACACAGCAGCTATGACCGGATTCGTTGTCAGGAAATGGCTGAATCCCAACATGCCTCAAAATTTGGTTTTGGAAGGACGATCGGAACAGCCTTTTGTTTTGATGCGCTATGGCGAAATCCTGTTGAATGCTGCGGAAGCTGCCATTGAACTAAATTCAGCCGGAGTAGCATCTCCGGATGGCAGTAATTATATGCAAGTGGCTTTCGACGCCATTCAAGCGATACGTCAAAGAGCCGGCGCTGTATTGTTAAGCGGAGTTTCGGATCTTTCCGGAAACAATGGATTACAAATTGTCAGAAAAGAAAGAAGAAAAGAATTGGCGTTTGAAAATAAAATCCTTTGGGATATTCGCCGTTGGCGAACCCAACATTCGGATATACTGAACGGTTATACTCAAACGGACGGCGCTTTTTACAAAGGTTTATATCCTTTCTATTCCAGCAAGGCAAAAAAATATTTCTTTGACGCCCGTATTGAAGAAACAAACAGGCGTTTCCGGCTTACGGTAAACGATTATTATTTTGCTATTCCGGGAGGCGAAGTATCAAAAAGCCCTGTTATCGATCAACAGCCCAATCGTTAATTCAAACTAAAAAAACAGATTAAAATGAAGAAATTATTTTATATTTTATTGTGTAGCGTAATCGCAATTTCTTTTTACTCTTGCGAATTGTTTCAAATAGACAACTACGCAGCGCCGAAAGAAACCATTAAAGGGGCAATAATCGATGTAGCCACCGGCGACACGGTTTATACCGACGAGGGATCTGAAGGAATCCGCGTCCGTTTACGCGAATTGAGTTGGACTGAAACGCCAACACCTGATAATTTTGATTTTTTGTGTATGAACAATGGAACCTACCAAAATACCAAAGTATTTAAGGGTCACTATAATGTGCAATTTGATGGTCCTTTTGTTCCGTTAATCCGTTTAAAACAGAATGGAGATACGATTGCCGATGATTCGAAATATCTTGATATAAAAGGAGTAACAGTCCTTGATGTTAAGGTCCAGCCTTTCTTGAAAGTGGTATGGGCTGGAACGCCAACTCTATCCAATGGTCAAATCACTGCAAAGTTTATAGTAACACGGGCGGTAAGCGCCGCTGATTTTAAAGCAAAAGTCGAACCTATGGGCGGATGGAACGATAACTTCTTGGATGTGACCGATGTTACTCTGTTTGTCAGCGAATCTCCATCCGTAGGCTATCGGGATAGCAGACCGGGAACTTCTCCCTATTCAACTATTGTGAATTATAGCGGAAACGCTTTTAATTCATTATTCGGAACAACGATTACGGTTACCAGTAGCAGTAAGATTCCGGCAGGCAGAACTGTTTTCGTCCGGGCAGGCGCTCGAATGAGATATGCAACCGCAGGAATTTCACGCAACAACTACAATGTGGCTGTAAGAGTGGATACTCCGAAATAATTAAAAATTGAGAATGGAGAATTGAGAATGAAGGATTGATTAAACATTCATTCATTCTCAATTCTCTATTTTTTTCTTATCTTCGCAACATTATTTATTTTTATCAACATTAACATCATGAAAATCTATTTCATTCGTTTTACTATTTTCTTTTTGCTTAGTGTATTATCGGTCTTCGGAGTATTTGCTCAATCCGGTAAAGAAACAAAGCGCGAAAAGACGACATTTCAAACTTCCGGTCAATGGAAACCGGTTACCGATGTCAGAGCGGATGTATCTATTGTATATGGAGCCGGCGACAGAAGCGACATGACTTTTGAAAAACGGGTTCAATCGTGGCGCGATAGAGGATACATTACACACTTTATGACCGGTATAGCCTGGGGAGGGTATCAAGATTATTTTTCCGGCAGGTGGGATGGCAAGCAACACCTGGATGAAGGACAGAAAACCGTCAAAGGCGATACGATATGGCATGGAAGAATGACGCCTTATATTGTACCTACTCTGAATTATATCAAATACATGAAAGAAATGCACATAAAGCGCGTGATTGATGCAGGAATTGATGCCATCTTTCTGGAAGAACCCGAATTTTGGATGCGCGCCGGCTACAGCGAAGCTTTTAAAAGAGAATGGCAGGAATATTACGGTTTCCCATGGCGACCGCAACATGAATCGCCGGAAAATACTTACCTTTCAAACAAATTAAAGTATTACCTTTACTATCGTGCGTTGAACGAAGTTTTCACGTATGCTAAAGAATACGGTAAAACGAAAGGTATGGATGTCCGATGCTATGTGCCTACGCACTCGTTGGTCAATTATTCGTCATGGCAAATTGTAAGTCCTGAAGCCAGCTTGGCTTCCCTGCCTTGCGTTGACGGTTACATTGCCCAAGTCTGGACAGGAACTTCCCGTGAACCGACTTATTATAATGGCGTGCGGAAAGAGCGGGTTTTTGAAAACGCTTTCCTCGAATACGGCTCTATGGAATCGATGACCCGTCCGACCGGAAGAAAAATGTTTTTCCTCACCGACCCTATTGAAGACTGGCCCCGCGATTGGGCTGACTATAAGAAAAACTACCAGGCGACTTTTACGGCACAATTGCTGTATCCAATGATCGACAATTACGAAGTCATGCCCTGGCCCGACAGGATTTATGAAGGATTATACAAAACCTGCGCCACCTGCGATACGAAGGAACAAATCCCCCGTTTTTATTCCACACAAATGCAGGTGATGATCAACACTTTGAACGATATGCCTTTATCCGGAAACAAGATAAACGGTTCGCACGGAATCGGCGTGCTGATGTCGAACTCCTTAATGTTCCAGCGGTTTCCTACACACAAGCGAGCCGGTGATAATACTGTAACGGAAAGTTTCAACAACGGCAGCATGCAAAAGATGGAAGCCAACGTGGAAGATCCGCAGTTTTCCGATTTTTACGGACAAACGTTTCCTTTGCTCAAAAGAGGAATCCCTGTAGAACTTGTTCATATAGAAAATACAGGGTATGCCGATACATGGAAAGGACTGAAAGTATTGATTATGTCTTATTCCAACATGAAACCGATGAAAGCCGAATTTCATAACAACATTGCCCAATGGGTGAAATCAGGCGGCGTGCTGGTGTATTGCGCTGAAGACAACGATGCCTATCAAACCGTTATGGAATGGTGGAATACCAAGGGAAACAACTATAAAGCTCCATCGATGCACCTGTTCGAGTTGCTGGGCATGAATCCTGCGCCTTCAACAGGAGAATACGCCTGCGGTAAGGGAAAAGTATATGTTATCAGGGAAGAACCTAAAAACTTCATATTAAAAGCGAATAATGACAAATCTTTCTTCTCTGTTATCCAAAAAGCATATCAGACGGCGCCCAATTCAGGTAAATTAGTTTTGAAAAACAATTTATACTTAGAGAGAGGACCCTACATCATGGCGTCGGTCATGGATGAAAGCGTTTCCTCCGAGCCGCTGAAACTTTCGGGAGTATTCATCGACCTTTTCGACCCGACATTGCCCGTATTGCATCAAAAGTCGGTTCAACCGGGGGAGCAAGCCTATTTGTATGATGTGTCGAAAATCAAAGATAAAAAAACTCCTCAGGTATTGTGCGGAGCATCGCGGAAATATAATGAAGTTTCGAGAAAAGGTTTTTATTCGTTCATCGCAAAAAGTCCGTTGAACACGACCAACGTTTCCCGTGTCTTCTTGCCTCTGAAGCCGAAAAGCGTCGCAATAAAAGATGCTTCCGGAAATGCATTATCCGGTTCTGAAAACAGTTGGGACGAATTTTCCCATACTTGTTTGGTTAAATTTGAAAATAATCCGGATGGGGTAAAGGTAGAATTAACATGGTAAATGATTTAATATTAATTATTAATGAATAGAATCAAATCATTCGCACTTCTCTTTATCCTTATTATTCTTATATACGGAGGCATTTCTTGCAACAAGAACAAAATAGAGAGTAATGAACCCACTCCCACCGGCGAACCTTTCAAATATCTTTCATTTTATGATGAATTTAAAGATAAAGGACAATACTGGATTCCAATCAATGCCAAAAAGCCGGAAAAATATTGGAATTGCGTCGGTATCCTGGGAGAGAATAGCCGAAACGATATTTCGCAAACAGACCGAGGCAAGGGATTACAATATCATTTATTGGCTCAGTCCATCCAGGGACTTTCATTTCTTGCAGTTGAGGAAGGGCGGACAAATGTTGCCGTATGGATGGATGAAGGGAATAACAACTCTGCCTATCAGAATTGCAAAGCTGCAATTAATGCAATGGGTATTAGTGAAACAGGGCGACAAACCGCAGTGGAATTGGCGACAAACAACTATGCTTCCGCCGACGATTTGAAAAAAATATGGACAGGAAACGACGGGAAACCGGGGTATGTATTGACCGATGTGGTGAATAATCCGGAGAGCGGCAATGTAGCTTCAGTGGCTGCGCATGTATATAATGCCGTCGTTGTGGACGTCAGGGATAGAGCCTTTTTCGATTCGCAAGGCTATGTTATGCGCTACGACGCCACGCAAAAATCTACAGCCGATGCATGGAAAGAATTTAAGGACAAATGCAGTAACGAAGCGCTGGTGGTGATGCCGGTACAAACCGGAGAGCTACGCTCTTATGCAATTGCTCATAAACTGTTTGTCGTGAATCTGAACAAGCGGCAGGGTTCCGATGCGGACGGACAAAATGCGGCATTGTTTGAAGAAATTCTGGCCTGGCTCAAGCCGAATGCGCCGGTACTCGGATGGGAACAGGGAGTAGGCGAAGATGTTTTTGTGCGGAGAGTTACGAAAAGCGGAAACAGGATGATTCCTTATGATTGGGGCTACAATACGGATTTTACGGCTTTGGACTACAAAAACCGGCAACGGGGACTCGTCAAGGTGGATAATCCCAAGAAATATGTTTACGACAAAACAAAGAATTACGCTTCTTTCTATCTCTCTGATGGCGACAACGTGCAATGGGTGTTGAATAATTTTAATATCAATATCTATTATTCTTCTCAGGATATTGAAGCGACAAAATTCTCGTTTGGTCTGCCGATAGCCAACCTGTCGATGATAGCGCCGAGTTGGATGGAACGTTTGCTGGAACTGCAAAATCAGAAAAGTTCCGTTTTTGAGAGTTTCGGAGGAGGCTATTTTTATGCCGATGAATTTGCTGTCGATAAAAACAGAGGAAACACATTGAAATTAGCCGCTGAAACGACATCGGCTCATTTGCGGCAGCGCAATTGCCGGATATTGGGGCTTTTTACGATGGATTGCAAAAGTTTGGCTGCGCAAAACGCCTACGATGCTTATATTCAAGCGAATAATATGCTGGAAGGCATTGTTGTGGTACAGTATTCGCCTTATTCCGCCGGTGGAGGAACGGTTTTCTGGTTCAAAAACGCCGACGGCTATCATATACCGGTTATAACAACGCGGTATGCCATCTGGAATCACGGGAGTAACAGAGATAATCAGGGCAGTCCGGCTTATATTGCATCTAAAATAAATCTTCTCAAAACGACTTCTTTCTCGGCTGTTTGCGTACATGCCTGGAGCCAGTTTACGGATATTGGCAATTCAAATGACCAGAATGCAGAGAATGCCTCCGGAGGCAATGTCATAGGAGTAGCCGCTGCAAAAAATTGTGTCAAAAGAATTGACGAGAATACGCGGGTCGTTAATCTGCAAGAATTAATCTGGCAGATGCGCATGTATTACTATCCGGAAGAAACAAAGGAACTTTTAGATAGAATTGTGGATTAGTGTTATATCAACTCCCTATTAATCAAAGATGGTAACGGCTAAGAAGAAAAAAACCGTCAAAATCGGGTGACTGCACACTTTTTCTGTCTATTTCAGTTATTGTTTGATTACATAAACTGTCCCTTTGCCTTGTCCTACTGTTGAAACAATTTGCTCATCACGCAAATATTGCAAATCTTTTTTCAATGTGTTTGGCGAAATGTTGGGAAAAGCAACTGACAAATCGGAAACTTTAACCGTTCTTTGTTCAATGATAAATTCTTTAAGCATTTTTTGTCTTTCATTCAGATAACCGCCTTTTTGCTTGAAAACATCATACTTTTTGTCTAATTTTTCAGTCAGCGCCTTCAGACTTTCCAAAAAGAAAAGTAACCATTTGTCAATAGTATCATCTTGCGTTATTCGTTTGCGTTGTGCAGTCATCAGCGCATCGTAATACACTTTTGTGTGTTTTTCGATATGACTTTCAAACGAAATGTATTGCATAAATTCATATCCTTGTCGTAACAAAAAAAGCGTTGTGAGCAAGCGGCTTAATCTGCCGTTTCCATCTTGAAACGGGTGAATGCTTAAAAATTCGTAAATAAAAACCGCCAATACAATGAGCGGGTGTATTGTTTTTTCGTTCCATTGCAAATTAGTCCATTCAATTAACTCAAACATTTCGCCATCAACCAAAGCAGGTTCAGTGGTTGGAAAAATCATTTTTTGTTCGCCTGTCGGGTAGGTTGCCACAACTTTATTAGACAAATTTTTGTAGCTGCCTCTGTGTCGCTGATCCTTGTCGCTATGTTTGAGTAAAAGTTGGTGCAGTTGTTTTATATAACTTTCTGATAGTTTTATTTCGGAAAAATTATCAAAAATTACTTCCAAAACTTCATAATAACCAATAACTTCCTGCTCATCACGGGTTTTAAACTTTGTGATTTTTACATCTTTAAGCAGTTTTTTGATTTCCTCGTCCGTCATTGTTGCTCCCTCAATACGAGTGGAAGAACCAATGCTTTCGATTGTGGCAATTTTTCGCAACTCTTTTAAGTAACGATTTTCGCGTTTTTCAACAACATTCCATTTCCCCCGATATTCGTCAATAGAGGCAATGAGTTGCATAACACGCTGATTTGTTAAGAAATCAAAGTTCAGTTTTTGAATGTATTTATCCATATTATATCTGTATTTTATCTAAAAATTTAGATCACAAAAATACTAAATATTTATATTGTATCCATATTTTATCTGAAAAATTTGCCATAATTCTTTATGGTCATTAATAAAATTTTAGTAATTTTGCAAACCTAAATCATCACAATATTGATTTTATTTTTACGCAATGAAAAACAGTTTATTTGTTCTATTCTTTTTTCTTATATCTGCTTTTGTCTCCGGACAACAGGCTTATTTTGTTGACGGCTTCCACGTAAATGGCGATTCTTTTATAAAGGTTGCGAATGAAAAGACCGTCAAAACCTATTCGACAAAAGTAACGATTGATGCACTCGACAAAGCGATAGCAAAGATTATCATTCCGGATCAGGGCAGCGTTACAGGCGGCGATGGCATGTATTCGATTGCATTGCCCGACGGCAGAAGTATTTTCCTGATGGGCGATTCATATATTGGAACCGTTACTAATGGGCAGCGTTCAACTTCCGACCACATGTACAGGAATACATATATTTTGTATAACAATGGAAGCGTCATCGCCATTTACGGAGCTAACGGCAATAAGAATTCTTCGGCAGCCGTTCCTCCCGATTTTCCCAATGAACAGAAATGGTATTGGCCCGGACACGGATTTGTTGACGGAGACAAACTTTACATTTTCCAAACGCTTATGTATCAGGGAAGAGACGGTATGTGGGGATTTATGTACGAAACCACCCATATCCTTGAGTATAGCCTGCCCAATCTGAAATTGAACAAAACGACCCCTATTCCTTTCACCGGATCGAAGGATATTCATTATGGAATGGCTGCTCTCAAAGAAGGCGATTATGTCTATATCTACGCTCAGGTGGACGTAAGAAATGATGCAAATCCCATATCCGAAGTGCTGGTAGCAAGGGCTGCGGCAAACAACCCCTACGCCGGTTGGGAATACTACACAGGTTCGGGTTGGAGTGTGAAATCTTCGGAGGCAGTCAAGTTGGAAGGATTGGCAAGCGTGCCGGTATCTTCACAGTTCAATGTGTTCAAACTGCGTAACAAATATGTATTGCTTACGCAGAACAAGACATTCAAATCAGGGGAAATCTATACGTTCATCGCAGACACTCCATACGGACCCTGGAGAAATAAACAGCTTATTTATAAAACATCAGAACAGAATACTCCAAATTTATTCACATACAATGCAATGGCTCATCCGCAATTTGAGAAAGACGGCATGATATTGGTAAGTTACAACGTCAACACCGAAGTTTATGCAGAGCAGTTCAGCGATGTGACTACTTATCGTCCCAGATTCTTCTGGGTCGATATTGATAAAATATTAAACAATTAAATCAATTAAAACAATTGTATAAAACCCTTATGGAAGATTTAGGGGATACAAAGATTTTTTTATCTTTGCATCATGTTTGAACGAAAACTGACGGATTGGTTGCCTGCCACTCAGAAAGAAGTGGAGTTGCGCGGATGGGATTATTTGGATGTAATTCTTTTTTCAGGAGATGTTTATGTTGATCATCCTTCTTTCGGAGCGGCGGTAATCGGTCGCACACTGGAAGCGATGGGATTGCGGGTTGCGATTGTCCCTCAGCCCAATTGGCAGGACGATGGACGGGATTTCAAAAAGTTGGGGCGACCGCGACTTTTTTTTGCCGTTTCGGCAGGCGCGATGGATTCGATGGTGAACAAATACACCGTGAATAAACGTCTTCGTTCGGAAGATGCCTATACGCCCGACGGACGAATCGACCGCCGTCCCGAATATCCAACCATTGTTTATTCTGCGCTGCTGAAAAAGTTTTTTCCTGACGTTCCTGTGATTATCGGCGGAATTGAAGCATCAATGCGGCGACTTTCACATTACGATTATTGGCAGGATAAATTGTTGCCGGGTATTTTGATTCCTTCCCAAGCTGATCTTTTGATTTACGGTTGTGGCGAAAAACCGCTGACTGCTATCGTTGCTGCTTTACAGAATGAAAAGCGCCCGATTGCGGACATTTCTTCGATTCCGCAAACAGTTTTTTTACAAAAAGAATACCGAAAATTACAGGGCGATATTCTACTTCATTCGTATGAATCATGTTTGAAGGACAAGCGTTTGCAAGCGGAAAATTTCAAATATATCGAAGAAGAATCCAACCGGATGTTCGCCAATCGTTTGGTACAAAAAACAGGCGACCGGTATGTCGTTGTCAATCCGCCCTATCCGCCGATGACTACGGAAGAAATCGATGCCTGTTACGATTTGCCTTATACCCGTTTACCGCATCCTAAATACAAAGATAAACGGATTCCGGCTTACGAGATGATTCGTCATTCGGTTACCATTCATCGTGGCTGTTTTGGCGGTTGCGCTTTCTGTACGATTTCGGCGCATCAGGGAAAGTTCATCGCTTCCCGCTCAAAGGCATCTATTCTGAAAGAAGTGAAAGCCATTACGGAGATGCCGGACTTCAAAGGCTACATCAGCGATTTGGGAGGACCGTCGGCTAATATGTATCAAATGAGCGGGATAGATAAAGGAATCTGCGAGGCTTGCAAAAAGCCTTCCTGCATTTTTCCAAAAATTTGCCGGAATCTTGAAGTCGATCATCGCCCGCTATCGGAGCTTTATTCTGCGGTAGATGCGATGACGGGAGTTAAGAAATCTTTTGTCGGCAGCGGCATACGCTACGATTTGCTGGTTCATCCCTACGAGAACGGCGATTGGAATCGATCTGCCCGCGATTACATCAGGGAATTGATTCGCAATCATGTTTCCGGAAGATTGAAAGTCGCTCCCGAACACACTTCGCACAATACGCTTATGTGTATGCGCAAACCCGACTTTTCCGCTTTCCTTCAATTCAATAAACTGTTTGATAAATTGAACAGAGAGGAAAACCTCAAACAGCAGTTGATTCCTTATTTTATCAGTTCACATCCGGCTTGTACGGAAAAAGACATGGCAGAATTAGCGGCTATCGTAAAAAAATTGAATATTTATCCTGAGCAAGTTCAGGATTTTACCCCAACTCCAATGACTTTGGCTACCGAAATTTATTATACCGGCATTCATCCCTACACGCTTCAGCCGGTTTATACAGCTAAAACCAAGGAAGAAAAGCTGAATCAGCACAAGTATTTTTTCTGGTATAAAGGAAAGCTAATCAAATAATATTCCTGCCATTTTGTCGTATTTCTGTACGTGGCAAATCTTTTGTTGAGAATAATTATAACAGATTATTTGACGTATGAATTTAAACAATTTTACTATAAAAGCGCAAGACGTTGTACAACACAGCGTTGAATTGGCGAGGCGGAAAAATCAGCAGTCGATAGAACCCGCGCATCTGATGAAATCCATTTTGGACGAGGCGGAAAGCATTGTCCAATTCTTATTTCAAAAATTAGGCGTTAATATCCAACAGTTTGCGAATATATTAGATAAGGAAATAGATTCTTATCCCAAAGTATCCGGTGGAGAACCTTTTCTGGGGCGTGAAGCCAATGCCGTTTTACAGAAGGCAATAGACATCAGTTCTAAGTTAGGCGACCAGTATGTTTCCGTTGAACCCATTATCTTAGCGTTATTCAAAGAAAAGAGTACAGTTTCGACTGTGATGCGCGATGCCGGAATCACTGAAAAAGATTTAACGGCAGCCATTGACGAATTGCGAAAAGGAAATAAAGTAACGAGCGAATCGGCGGAAGATACTTACCAGTCCTTATCCAAATATGCTATCAATCTGAACGAACGGGCAAGAGCGGGTAAATTAGACCCTGTCATCGGTCGGGATGAAGAAATCCGCAGGGTATTGCAAATCCTCAGCCGCCGGACGAAAAACAATCCTATCTTAATCGGAGAGCCGGGTGTAGGTAAAACGGCGATTGCCGAAGGCTTAGCTCATCGAATCATTCGCGGCGACGTACCCGATAACTTGAAATCCAAACAGATTTTTTCTTTGGATATGGGCGCCCTTATTGCCGGCGCCAAATATAAAGGCGAATTTGAAGAACGATTGAAATCGGTTGTTAATGAAGTAATCGGTTCGGAAGGGGAAATCATTCTTTTCATCGATGAAATCCATACTTTAGTCGGAGCGGGTGGGGGAGAAGGAGCTATGGATGCCGCCAACATCCTGAAACCTGCGCTGGCGCGGGGCGAACTGCGAGCCATCGGCGCAACTACGCTGAACGAATACCAGAAGTATTTTGAAAAAGACAAAGCTTTGGAACGGCGTTTTCAACAGGTCATTATTGATGAGCCGAGCGAAACGGATGCGGTTTCCATTCTTCGCGGATTAAAGGAAAAGTACGAAAATCATCATAAAATCCGTATCAAAGACGATGCGATTCTCGCTGCCGTACATCTTTCGGCTCGTTATATCACGGAACGTTATTTGCCGGATAAAGCCATCGATTTGATGGACGAAGCTGCCGCCCGTCTGCGGATGCAGGTCGATTCTGTTCCCGAATCGTTAGACGAAATCACTCGCAAAATCACGCAGTTGGAAATCGAGCGTGAAGCAATCAAACGCGAAGACAATACCAATAAATTGGAAATACTCGGTAAGGAAATTGCTGATTTACGTCAGGAAGAATCTCAATTGAAAGCCAAATGGCAATCGGAACGGGAAATCATCAATAAAATACAACAGAATAAAATAGAAATAGAGAATCTGAAATATCATGCCGAAAAGGCAGAACGGGAAGGCGATTACGGCAAAGTGGCTGAAATCCGCTACGGCTTGTTGCGTCAGAAAGATGAGGAAATCGAAAGATTCCAGAAAGAGCTGAACGACATGCAAGGGCAACATGCCATGATTAAAGAAGAAGTCGATGCCGACGATATTGCCGACGTCGTTTCGCGTTGGACAGGCATTCCCGTAGGGAAAATGCTGCAAAGCGAATCAGATAAACTGCTTCATTTGGAAGAAGAACTTCACAAAAGAGTTATCGGACAGGAAGAAGCAATTACAGCCGTTTCGGACGCTATCCGCCGAAGTCGTGCGGGATTGCAAGACCCGAAGCGTCCCATTGGTTCGTTTATCTTTTTGGGAACAACCGGCGTAGGTAAAACAGAATTGGCAAAAGCGTTGGCTGAATATCTTTTTGATGACGAAAATATGATGACCCGCATTGATATGAGCGAATATCAGGAGAAATTTACGGTAAGCCGCTTGATTGGTTCGCCTCCGGGGTATGTAGGTTATGACGAAGGCGGGCAATTGACGGAAGCTGTGCGTCGCAAGCCTTATTCGGTGGTTCTGTTCGACGAAATCGAAAAAGCGCATCCCGACGTTTTCAACATCCTGCTGCAAGTCTTGGACGATGGCAGATTAACCGACAATAAAGGTCGCGTGGCGAATTTCAAGAATACGATTATCATCATGACATCGAATTTGGGTTCGAGCATAATTCGTGAGAACTTTGAGAAATTATCCTCACCCCCGACCCCTCTCCAAAAGGAGAGGGGCGAAAGCTCCGTTCACAATGACGAAAGAGAAAAAATCATCGAGGAAACGAAAAATGAAGTGCTGGATTTACTCAAGAAAACCATCCGTCCCGAATTTTTGAACCGGATTGATGAAGTCATTATGTTTTCGCCGTTAGATGAAACAGAAATCAAAGCAATTGTTCAATTACAGTTGAACGGAGTGAAGAAACTTCTTACTGGAAACGGCATTGATTTACAATTCACGGATGCGGCAATCGATTTGATTTCCGAAGAAGGATACGACCCACAATTCGGAGCGCGCCCTGTGAAGCGAGTCATTCAACGGGAAGTGTTGAATCCGTTATCCAAAGCGATTTTAGCAAAACAAATCAATCACAGTCAACCGATTATCATTGATGTAGAAAACGGGGAACTGCATTTTTCAAATTGAAAGGATACTCTTGTGTTTATTTTTAATGTCGCCCGATTTCAATTTTCATGTTCCCTCTCCTGCATTTTTCCTCCGATCAATCGTTGATCCTCGCATTTCATCACGTTTGCGGGGAAATTCCGTACCCAGCGGTAATTATGGGTAGTCATGATAACCGCAGTTCCATTTTTGCTGATGTCGTGTAAGAGTTGAACGATTTGACCTCCGGTTTCGGGATCAAGATTTCCTGTCGGTTCATCCGCTAAAATCAATTCGGGCGAATTGAGCAAAGCACGGGCAATAACGATGCGCTGCTGTTCGCCGCCCGACAATTCATGGGGAAACTTATTATCTTTATGTTTCATTCCCACCTGTTCCAGAACTTCTTCCATGCGGAGCTCCATTTCTATTTTTTCTTTCCATCCGGTTGCTTTCAGAACGAATGAAAGGTTTTCCCGGACAGAGCGGTCGGTCAATAATCGAAAATCCTGAAAGACAATTCCTACTTTCCTCCGAAGAAAAGGAATTTGTTTTTGTTTAATGGTGAGAAGATTATAGTCGAAAACAGATGCTTCCCCTTCACGGATACGCATTTCACAATAAATGGTTTTCAACAGCGAACTTTTCCCCGATCCGACTTTACCGATAATATACAGAAATTCACCTTTATCTAAAGAGAAATTGACATCTTTCAAAATGATATTCTCATCTTTTTGAATTTCAACATTCTTATAATCAATTAGAGCCATATTTTTTTAGTGACGAGTGACGGGTTAAGATTTATGCCTTTTTTGCAGTTCATTAACCAAATCTTCTATTCGGAAGCCTTTGTAAGTTAAAAGAACAATTAAGTGATACAGCAAATCGGAAGCTTCATACAGCAATCGTTCATCATCTCCTTTCATTGCTTCGATAACTGTTTCGACGGCTTCTTCACCGACTTTTTGCGCCATTCGTTCAATGCCTTGATTAAAGAGCGAAGTGGTGTAGGAATTTTCGGGCATTTCCAGTCGGCGGCGGGTGATGAAATCCTGCAAATACTTCAAAAACCAAAGCCCTTCTTCGTTTTTTTCATCAAAACAGGTATCGCTTCCCGTGTGGCATACCGGACCGCAAGGATGAACTTTGATCAATAAAGTATCGTGATCGCAATCGCCGGTGATGGAAACGACGTTTAAGAAATTGCCGCTTTCTTCTCCTTTTGTCCACAGCCGGTTTTTCGTCCGGCTGAAAAAAGTTACTTTTCCCGTTGCCTGCGTTTGCGCTAAGGCTTCTTCATTCATAAAGCCGAGCATCAACACTTTGTTTGTCTGTTCGTCCTGAATAACGGCGGGAATTAGTCCGCCCATTTTTTTGAAATCAAGTTCCATATTTTATCGGTGTAAGATATGAATACAAAGGTATAAGAGTTAAGAGTTATGCTTTACTCCCCTGAATCGGTTTAATCAGCCAAATCATATACAGCCAGATGACAGCTAAAATTGTCATTGCAGCCAACTGTGTTTTGAAAGCGTCGGAAACCACGCCCAACAGCGTAGCTATGACTCCACCTGAAACGCCTACTATCAGCAATGAAGATATTTCGTTTGCTTTTTGAGGTAAATGTTTCAGCGCTAAAGAGAAAATAATGGCAAACAGATTGGAATAACCTAATGCAATGATTACGGTAGCGGACAGAATGCTCGCTTGAGACGAACTGAAAAGGAGTAAAATAAATCCTGCCAATACAAGAAGCGCACTGATCGTATAAAATTTTCGTTCGGGAACTTTCATCAGGATAATACCGCCAAGAAAAGCGCCCAATGCACGCACGATGAAGTAATAATAACTTTTCAACTGATCGGCGTGAGGGATGTCGGCAATGGACGGACATTTTTCCATCAGGTATTTGGGCAAAGTGGCGCTAAACCCTACATCTACTCCTACCAATACCAAAATTCCGATGAAGAACATCAGTATCTTTTTGTCTTTTAATAGAGCAAAAACGGCTGAGAACGAGGTTGATTCGTTTTTTTCGCCTTCATGGATGCGTGTAAACCAAAGCCATACGCAAGCCAGCAGGGTAATTATTCCGAAAACCGGAAAAACATATTTCCATCCCAGCGTCGAGGCGGCTAACCATGCGGCGGCATTGGGACCCAGCCATGATGAGATCGCTTTTACAAATTGCCCCAAGGTGAGCGTACCGGTCTGCTTTTCTTTACTGACGACGTCGGTAACTAATGGATTCAGCGCTACCTGAATAATCGTGTTCCCGATGCCGATAAACATGAATGCAACGATAATCATCCCGAAACTGTACGAAATGAACGGAATCATTAATCCTGCCAGCGTAATGAGGAAACTGATGATGACCGAATTTTTCCGTCCGTAGCGGTTCATCAGAAATCCCGTTGGAATAGACAGAATAAGAAACCAGAGAAAACACGAGAGCGACAGCAGGTTTGCCGTCGAATCGTTCAAGCTGAAATCAACTTTCACATAATTTATCGCTGTACCGATAAGGTCAACGAAACCCATGATGAAAAAACCGAACATCACGGGCAATACTGCGGCGAGAGAATGTTTGTTGTTTTGCATAAATTTATCATTTAATAAAAGATTGAACCATTTTTATACACTCTTTTCCTTCATTCATTATTTTGTAAGAACCGGCAGCTGCAGGAATGACAAATGTTTCTGCATAATTAAACCGTTGTTTCATTCCCGAAGATGTTTCCAAAATTACGGAATTTCCTTCTACCAGCATCCATACATGGCATTTATTATTTGTATTAACTTTTATTTCATTATCAAAACTATAACGGTAAATGTCGTAAAATTGCTCCCGATGCGTAGGAAGATGTTCAATACAAAAATCTTCTTCTTTCTTTATTATTTCGGGTTTACATATCAGTTCCTCCGAAACTCGCACTCCCTGTCTTTCAAACCGCAGATTTTTCATTCCATGTTCGATATTGATGGGACGGGGTCTGCCGTCGAGATCTAAACGCAACCAGTCATACATCTTAAATGTGAATATGTAAGGGGCGCTACTGATTTCGAGAACCAGATTGTTTTTACCCGAACCGTGGATCGTTCCATTAGGAATCAGGAATAAATCATGTTTCTTAGATTTGAATTTACTTACGTATTTATCTATGTCAACTACCTTTACTTTTTCTTGACTTTCTACCAGCGCTTGATGAAATTCCTCCGGAACAATGCCTTCCCTGAAGCCCAGATAGACTTCCGAAGGTTCTTTACAGTCAACAATATAATATGTTTCATCCTGAGTAAAGGGTATTCCAAATTCTTTCCTTGCGTATTCGTTAGCCGGATGACACTGAATGGATAAATTTCCTCCATCGAAAGTGTCGAGAAAATCAAACCGGATAGGGAAATCATACTTAAATCGTTCGGCGCAATCGCCAAGCACTTCTTTATAATTATTATACATCAGAAAGTCGAATGAAACTTCTAAGCGATAACCGTCGCTTTCAAACATTAAGCCGTTTTCCAATACCATTAATTCAAACGACCATGCTAAATTTAAAGCATCATTATTCAGACCTTTGATTTTCTTTTTCAGCCATTGTCCCCCCCAAGCTCCGGGCTCAAACCATGGGCGAACGCGGAAATAGTTTTTACTCATTTCCGAGAGTCCTTTTCTCAGGTTGTCGCCCGACATTATAAGCAGATGGTCAGGACGCTGTCCATCTACAATTAAATCTATTTGAGGGAGTATATTGCATTTGTGTTCATTCAGCACTCGCCAGTCGATAAAATAGAATCGCTTATACATCTGACGGTTATCATCCGTTTTATTAGCGCCCAGATTAGTTGCATTGCCCGCTCTCATTCTGAATTGTAATTCATTTTTAGGAAGATCGACATATATAAGCGGAGCATCCCATCCGGCTAAAGCCGCACCGCAGCCAACCAGAATATTTATTCCATCCGTCGCATCCGGTTTTATCTTTTCAAATTTCTCTTTATGAAACCAATCTATCAATTTCTTGTCGGTTAATTTTCCAAACAAGGGATCGTCTTTCCCAAGAAAAGGGGCTATCATTTGATCAATCTCATCTGAAGAAATCATCGCTGCATCAACGTGATACCAATAGACTTTTTCCCCTTTTCTGCATAGTTCCTCATTTACAGACGCTATCAACCGGTTCCAGAAAACGCCCGCATATCCGTCGATAACTACTTTTTTGTGATGGGCAATCCATTCGGCTAACGCTTCGGCTCCTTCTTTAATTGTTCCGGATTCTAAAGGGAATGCGGGATAAATATCGTAATCGCCTTTGGAAGCTACGGTCGATTTCTCCGGCGCTAAAAATTGCGTCGTATTCCTCCATTCGGATATATCGCTTTTTGCGGAATTACATATAGTTTCTGCATACATTGCCGCTCCTGTTATAGGGGCTTTGTCCCACAATTCACATATCTTGATTTGCGTATTGAAAACTCCTTTTTCTAATAGTCGTTTCTTTAGATTTTCCAGGAACAATCCGGAAGCTTTCGCTATGTTTCCTCCGATAACAAACACTTCAGGCTGGAATTTTATCAGCCATGTAGAAATAAATTCCGCCAGATTGCGAGAGAATGTATCAAATAATTCAAGGGCGGTTTCATTCTTTTCCGATGCGTATTGTGCAATTTCTTTTACTCCGCCGGCATTCATTCCCGTTTTCTCATGCCAGCTCTTGATAAACCATCGCGTGGAAAAATAATCGTCCGCTATGCTTTCGCCAAAAGGGATATTATAAAGATAGCCGCCTTCGGGGATTTCGTCGCTTCCCGTATGCAGGATTTTCTCATTTGCAAGAAAAGTGCTTCCGAATCCGGTGCCGAGAGTAACTATCAACGATTTAGCACAATTCTTTGCCGCTCCTGCATAATATTCTCCCAAGCCAAAGGCTGAAGCGTCGTTTATAAAAACCGGAGTTATTGATTTTCCGTTGATTATTCCACTAAATGCTTCTTTGATGTCTAATCCGAACAACGAATCAAATTTATGTACGCCTTCAATGAGAGAAATTCCATTTTTATAATCAAAGGGACCGGGCATTGCCACTCCAACTCCTGAAATATCGCCAGATTTATGATAAGAAACTGCGCTTTGAATTGTATTTATCCATTGTTGCAATATTTCGGCAGCAGTTCCTCCGGAATTTACTTCATTCCCATGAATAATGCCGACTATTTTTCCTGTTTGCACATCGATAATTCCAGCCGACACATGCGTTCCTCCGACGTCAATACCCATACAATATTTTCGTTTCATATTTACCGTTTTATTTTAACAGTTTATCCACTGGTTGACTACCCAGTTTAACATTCAGTTTAACGCCTTTCACCAGGGTATTAAACGGAATGAAACGCTCAGTATAGGGATTTCCATCCAAAGTATAACTTTGAGCGTAAATATTTCCAGCCACATTATCAGTTGTTGTGATTTCAATCTGTTTACCCGGATAATAATCTTGATTCAGTTTGATTGTAATTCTGTCGAAAATCGGACTTCCAAGCCCGAATGAAGGCTCTGCACCCGATAAACCCTTCACATCAAATATGCCGAGAGAAGATATGACATACCAGGCGCCTAACTGTCCCTGATCCTCATCCTGACCATATCCGTAACCATGAATGCCTTCCGTCCCGTAAAATTCATCGAGAATAGCTCTCACCCACTTTTGAGTCAGAGAAGGACGGGAAGTATAATTAAACAGCCACGGGATATGCAGGCAAGGCTGGTTGCCATGATTATAAAGATTTTCCAATCCTGAAAAAGCGTTTATGTTTGTACCTCCGCCAAAAACAAATTGCCGGGATATGGTAAAAATACTGTCTAACTTTTGAATAAACCGTTCGTCGCCTATGGTATTAACCAATTCTTCCGCATCGTGTGGAACGTAAAAAGTATATTGAATTGCATTTCCTTCCTGAAATCCGCGCCAAGGCTGATAGGGATTAAATTTATCCAAAAATTTACCGTTTTTATCTTTAGGGCGCATATAGCCTGTGCTTTCGTCATAAATTCGCTGCCATCCTTTTGACAGCCACATCAACTTGTTATAATCCTCTTCCCTGCCTGTTTTTTTTGCCATCTGGGCAACGGCATAAGCGCTGAAAGAATATTCCAGCGTATGGGAAGCTGCAAATTGCTGTAATCCTTTGATTGAATCGATGAAGTAAACATATCCGAGTTCATTGAAAATTCCGGTATCCGATTTTCCAGCTCCGAACGGACGTCCTTCAACTTGAAGCTCATTCTTGGCGGCTGCATCATACCCCATTGGGACGTCAAAATTCCGGATTCCACAATTGTAAGCCGCTGCAATTACTAATCCGACAAAGTTTGTCCCGACTCCGGAAACATATCTGCTGCATGCAATGCCATCTCCAAGCCAACCTGCATCTTTGTAAACAAGTAATTGACTATTGACGAAATCATTATAATATTCGGGATATGCGAGCGCCCAAACCTGCGTCAGATTCCAGAAAGCGCCCCAAATGGCGTCTGTATTATAATGGCGGAAAGCCGGCTTATTTCCTTTCATGGGAATTTGTCCTATCCCGCCTCCGTGCATGGGATAAGCCCCATTTACGTCGCTTGCCACTCCTCGCCCTAATAATGCGTGATACAGTCCGGTATAAAACTTAACCAGATCGCTTCGGTTTTTTCCTTCTACTGAAATACGGGACAAATATTCATTCCAGAGTTTTTTCGTTTCACTGTTGGCTTTATCAAAACTGAGGTTTTTAGCTTCGGTTTCATAATTAAGACGGGCGTTTTCTATGGAAGTATATGACATTCCCACCTTTGCTGTAATAGCTTCGCCTGCTTTCGTGTCGAATGTCATATAAAAACCGGATCCGGGACCATTGCTTTCTTTAGCGTTTTCGGAAATAACTTCCTTGATGAAAGTTCCATAGGCTTTTGGTTTCTTATCTACGTAAATTGAGAAAAACATCTTGACGCTGGCTCCGTTCTGGTATTTGTTAACATATACGGGGTTAGTTTCGACATAGCCTTCAATATTTCCATTTCCGGCAAGATATACCTGTGCGTTTTTCACAGTTCCGCTTTCCCCCTGTTTATTTCCAATATCAAAAATAATATGGGATTCGGAAGATTTTGGAAAAGTAAATCTTTGAAAAGCGACCCTTTGAGTTGAGGTTAATTCTGCCTTTATGTTGTATTTATCTAATAAAACCGAATAATATCCGCATTGAGCTGTTTCATTCTTACGATCGAACCCTGAACGGTATCCGGAATTTAAGTCATCAAGCGCGCCGGGTACTGTTTTGAGTTTTCCGGTAGTAGGCATAAGTACTACTCCGCCGATTTGAAATTCATGAAAACAAGGGAATCCTTCAATGGAAGTATCTCTGAAGTCATAGCCTGTTGCCTCCCAACCTCCCGGATTTCCCAGATGACCGTTTGTAGATGGCGCCGGTTTAGCCATGCCAAAAGGTTGCGCTCCCGGCGTAAAATGAAACCATCGGCAATGTGCAGTGCCAATAAGCGGATCAACGTATTGCGTGAAATCTCTCGAACTGTTTTTCGATTCGCATCCGCTGATTACAAGTATTAATGAAATGATGCAAAGTAAATTATAATTTCTCATGATGCCTAATTTTTCTGTAGATAGGGTAATACTATTCAAATAATCCTGCAAATGTAATAAAATATTCCAATAGAATCCAGTATATGGATGAAATATTTTCCACTCCATCAAATGCACCCGATAAATATTAACCCACATTGCATCCACACCCTCCTTTGGCGAAATAATATTTTAATGTGCCGGTATAGTCCGCAGGACTATATCAGCGCATCTTTGCCGGCATATAAATAAAAAATGAATATATGGTGGCAAAATCATATTATCACTATTTGTCACACAGTAATTAATCCAAAAACGATAACGAGTTTCGCAAGATAAATCTTAATTTGCGTAAACCGTTTGCGAGAAGCTAAACGGAAGTGGCGAGTTGTTGAAACAGCATAATGAATCAGTTAAAAAAAGGAAAAATATATGCGTAATTCCAAAGAAAATGCTTACTTTTGTGATAAGTTTTTACCAGTAAAAAAATAAATAAGTATGGAAACAAAACAAGGTAAATATACATCTTGGAAAAAGATTCAAAAAGAGTATCCCAATAGATTTGTTCTTTTAGAGAATCCCATTTTTGATCCTCGTCCGTATCTAAAAGAAGCGATTTTGTTGTATAAGCATAAAAGTCGAAAAAAGGTAATTGAAAAGGAAATTGAACTGAAACCCCATTATTTAGCCGTTGTTTATACAGGTGGCATTAGAGGAGACCGTGTAGATGAAAATACTTTGATATTATGAACATGTATGATGCTGACAAACAATTAGAACAATCGGGATTGCATTTGCCTCCCGCTTCGGTGCCCAAAGGACTTTATAAATCATGCCTGATTACAGGGAAATATTTATATCTGTCCGGACATCTTCCTGTACAGGACGATAATACGTTGATTACAGGTCGTATCGGGAAGGATTTAACCCAGGAAGAAGGAAAATTGGCAGCCCGTCAAGCCGGCTTAGCCATGCTTTCGACCATCAAGGGAAATTTGGGTAGCCTGAACAGAATAAAAAGGGTTATCAAAATATTGGGGATGGTGAATTGCGTACCCGAATTTGAACAGCATCCATATATTATCAACGGATGCAGCGAGTTATTTGCAGAAGTCTGGGGATTAGATAACGGCGTAGGAACCAGAAGCGCCATTGGAGTTGGTTCGCTACCCAGCAATATTCCGGTCGAGATAGAAGCCGTATTTGAATTATACAAATAAAATAAATACAAACAGTATTTACAAATGAAAAACAGTGCCGGAATATTTTTATTTCTTTTATTACTGACATGCACTTCCTGTTCAAGCCTTTACCGGTTTGCAATTGATGTTCAGGAACCGGCGGCGGTTACTTTACCTGTATCCGCTCAAAATGTATTGATTTTGAATAATACCGTTAAACAACCGATAAACTATGGAATCGAAAGAGCGTTTAACGAAAAACCCATTCGCGAGGATTATCCCTTATCGTTAGATTCCACAGTTTGGACGGCTATTAATGAAATTGCAGGCGTTTTGGAAGAGTCAAATTTTTTCAGAACAGTTGCAGTTTACGGAGACTCTATCCGTACAGACACCGAATGGCTATCATTATACGGACTTTCTCCCGAAGACCAATCGGATTTCTACAATATGGGAAATTATGATGCTTTGTTGGTGGTTAATAGGATATTGTTTGCTATGAATGAATATGTTATACAAACAGGAATTTCCGATTCTGAAATAACCGGTTTAGTTAATTTGCGCGCCAATGGTATCCTTACTTGCAGTATGTATTCTTACGGAAAAGATAAACCATTAACTACTTTTACCATTATCGACAGTGTATTTACAAAATCGGTGGTTGACGGTGATTCTACAATTTTTTTCAAAGAAATTCCTGAATTTATGCTCCATGAATTATCCGGCAGGCTTGGAAATCAGGCGGCACAACGCTTTACGCCAACTTGGAAAACCGTAGAAAGAACGGTCTTTCGTGGCTTCAGCGCCCGGATGCAGGAAGCTGCCGGTTATGCAGCGAACCGCCAATGGGCAAACGCCGAATCGCTTTGGACAACTGAATTGGAAAAAAAGACAAATCCGGTCGATAAAGCGAAAATTGCATTCAATTTGGCTGTAGCTAATGAGATGCAGGATAAATTAGATTCAGCTTACACTTGGGTGCAAAAAGCAAAAGAATATCTGGAAAATGTGGATCAAATTAAACATTCTCAGGAAATAGAATATACAAACAAATACTTTTCCAATCTGGAACAGCGGATTCAAAACAACCGCCTACTGGATTTGCAGTGGGGAAAAAGTGAATAGCTGCATAACCAATCAAGATATAATAAAACGAATTTATGTAACAATTGATTCATTTTATTGTATTAACTTTGTGTAAAATTGTAATTCGTTTATCAGTAAAAATACAATGAAAGAAAAGATTGAACAATTGAACAAACTGAACCGGCAAGCCGAATTAGGCGGC
>Ga0209629_10000181_pt1 | contig 31034 bp, 28 predicted proteins | sample TergutCu122P5_FD_187286 | JGI IMG/M metagenome (GOLD analysis project Ga0209629, IMG submission 187286) | Cubitermes ugandensis P5 segment gut microbial communities from Kakamega Forest, Kenya - Cu122 P5 (SPAdes) (version 2) | ecosystem: Host-associated > Arthropoda: Insects > Digestive system...
CCTGTATCCTCTCCAGCAGCCTGCGGGAGTTCCCGAGGCCGTTGGCGATGCCGATTTTGAGTTCCATCCCGCCTATGGCGACCGCGGCCTCGCGTATGCCGTCCATCCCGCGCAACTGTTTGAATTCCACGTTTTCCAGAATTTCGCCGAAATAATGCGCCGCGGTCCTCAGCGCGGCCTCGATGACGCCTCCCGTGGCGCCGAATATGACGCCCGCGCCGGAGGACTGCCCCATCACCCTGTCGAAGTCCCCGTCCGGCAGTTCCGGGAAGATGAGCCCCGCCTCGCGTATCATGTACGCGAGTTCCCGGGTGCTCAGCGCCAGATCGACATTCGGCAGCCCGTTGTTTTCCAGTTCGGGCCGGGCCGCCTCATACTTCTTGGCCAGGCACGGCATTATCGACACGACGACGATATTCCCCGGCTCGACGCCCAGCTTCTCCGCCAGATACGTCTTCGCCAGCGCGCCGAACATCTCGTGCGGGGATTTGCACGTGGACGGCACGTCCAGCAGGTCCGGGAACTGGTGCTCGATAAAGCGCACCCACGCGGGGCAGCAGCTTGTGAGAATGGGCAGGCGGCCCCCGTTTCTTATCCTGTCGAGCAGTTCCGCGGCCTCCTCCACAATGGTCAGATCCGCCGCGAAGTCCGTGTCGTAAACCCTGTCGAAGCCCATCATCCGCAGGGCGGACACCATCTTCCCCGTGACGCGCGCGCCGGCGTCCATCCCGAAGCTCTCGCCCAGGGCCGCGCGCACCGCCGGGGCCGTCTGGACTATGACGAACTTTTCGGGGTCGTCGATGGCCTCCCAGACGTCCTTGGTGTTGTCCACCTCCGTGAGTGCCCCCGTCGGGCAGACGGAGACGCACTGCCCGCAGAACGTGCAGCTTGTACTCTGCATCGGCAGGTTGAAGGCGGTGCCCATCACCGTGTCAAAGCCCCGGTTGACGCAGGAATACACCCCGACGGTCTGCACCTCGTTGCACATGGTCTCGCAGCGGCGGCACAGGACGCACTTGTTGGGGTCGCGCACCAGCGAACGGCTGGAGGCGTCCTTGGCGTGGCCGGACTGTTTGCCGTTATACCGCACGTCGCGTATGCCCATCTCCGCCGCGAGGCTCTGCAATTCGCAGTTTTGATTGCGCGCGCAGACCAGGCAGTCCTTGGGGTGGTTTGACAGAAACAGTTCCACGACGGCCCGCCTGGCCTTTATGACCCTGCTCGTGTTGGTCCGGACCGCCATGCCGTCCGTTATGAGGGTGGAGCACGCGGGGGCCAGGTTGCGCCGGCCCTCGATCTCGACCATGCACACGCGGCAGGTGCCGACCTTGTTTACCATCCTGATGCTGTGCATATCCAGATGGCAAAGCGTCGGTATGTGCGCGCCGGCCTTTCTGGCGGCCTCCAGGATCGTCGTGCCCTCCTCGGCGCTCATGGCCCGGCCGTTTATTGTGACGTCCAACATCGCGAATCGCTCCTATTTATACGGGTTCGATGGAATTTAACTGTTCGGGGTTACATACCCAAAATATAATACAGCGCAGATTGACCGGATTGCCTCGCGCGTTTACCGAATCCGGCTGTGAGTACCCGCGCGCCCGCGATGACCGATAAACTGGAGCGCACCGTAGTCCGTCATTGCGCGTCCTGTAGGGGCGGACGACCCTGTCCGCCCGTTGTACTAAAGACTTACAATGATTGCAGGTTGTTTGACGCGCAAAGACGCGCCCATGCATCTATCCAACATCGCGAATCGCTCCCTGCTACGCTATTTAACGCGAGTTCGATTGCTCGCTTACACTACAACCGGCTAAAGCCGGAAGACTTGGCGCCGCCTGAAAGGCGGACTAAATGGCTGACCGCGCGTCCGCAAAGCTGTAATTATAGGATGTTTTTAATTCAGCGGGCGGACAGGGTCGTCCGCCCCTACATCATTATTGCCAGCGCTCATTGCAATATGATTGTTCAAACGCTAACGCGCTAAGCAATCCGGTTCTGGGTACCCGCGCGCCCGCGATGACGGACAAACGGGAGCGCGTCGCAGTCCGTCATTGCCAGCGCTCATTGCCATATGATTGTTCAAACGCTAGCGTGCGAAGTAATTCAATTCTGAGTACCCGCCGCGTGCCCGCAATGGCGGATAAACGGGGCGCGCCGCAGTCCGTCATTGTCAACGCTCATTGCCATATGATTGTTCAAACGCTAACGCGCGAGGCAATCCGGTTCGTCGGGCTCGCGTCATTTGTATTCTATCGCCCCGAACTTGCAGCTTGTCAGGCAGGCCCCGCATTTTATGCAATTGTCCTGATTGATGAAGTGCGCCTGCTTGACCTCGCCGGTTATGGTGGAGACGGGGCATTTTTTGGCGCAGACCGTGCAGCCCACGCATTTTTCGGGGACGACCGCGTATTTCCTGAGCTTTGTGCAGGCCCCCGCCGGGCAGCGCTTCTCCCTGACGTGGGCCTCGTATTCGTCATAAAAGTACCGCAGGGTGGAGAGGACGGGGTTGGGCGCGGTCTGCCCCAGCCCGCACAGCGACGTGTCCTTGATGATCTCCCCGAGGCTCTTGAGCTCCTCCAGATCGTCCTCCGTCCCCGCGCCGTCCGTGATATGCTCCAAAAGCTCCAGGAGCCTGCGGTTGCCGATGCGGCACGGCGTGCATTTGCCGCAGCTTTCATCTGCGGTGAACTCGAGATAGAACTTGGAGATGTCCACCATGCAGTCCGTCTCGTCCATGACGATCATGCCGCCGGAGCCCATCATCGAGCCTATGGACGAGAGCGACTCATAATCGATCTCCAGGTCCAGGAAATCCGCGGGTATGCAGCCGCCGGAGGGCCCGCCCGTCTGCACGGCCTTGAACGCCCTGCCGCCGCGTATGCCGCCGCCGATGTCGTAGACGATATCCCGGAGCGTCGTGCCCATGGGCACCTCCACCAGGCCCACGTTGTTTATCTGCCCGGCCAGCGCGAACACCTTGGTCCCCTTGCTCTTTTCCGTCCCCATGGCGGCGAACCATTCCGGCCCGTTCAGCAATATCGGGCAGACATTGGCGAGCGTCTCGACGTTGTTGATGACCGTTGGCTTGTCCCAGAGCCCGCTCTGGGCGGGAAACGGCGGCTTGTCCCGCGGCTCGCCCCTGGCGCCCTGAACGGAGTTCATCAGCGAGGTCTCCTCCCCGCATACAAACGCGCCCGCGCCGAGATTCAGCCGGATATTGAACTTAAAATCCGTCCCGAGTATGTTTTCACCCAGGAGGCCGAGGCCCTCCGCCTGCTCTATGGCGGTTTTCAGCCTCTCCACCGCTAGGGGGTATTCGGCGCGTATATACACGATGCCCTGATTTGCGCCGACCGTATAGCCTGCGATGGCCATGGCCTCTATCACGGAGTGCGGGTCGCCCTCGAGTATGGAGCGGTCCATGAACGCGCCCGGGTCGCCCTCGTCGGCGTTGCAGATTATATATTTCTCGCCGCCGTCCGCCTTCATGGCCGCCTCCCATTTCATGCCCGTGGGAAAGCCCGCGCCGCCGCGCCCGCGCAGCCCGCCGGCCTTCAGCTTTTCGATTATGTCCCCGCGCTTTCCCGCGAGCGCCGCCGCCAGGGCCCTATACCCGTCCATGCCGATATAGTCCTCAATGCGCTCCGGGTCAATTATGCCGCAGTTGCGCAGGGCCACGCGGACCTGCTTTCTATAGAAAGGTATCTCCGACTGGACCGTGAGCGCCGCGCCGTCCGCGCCGCGGCACAGCAGGCGGTCCACAATGCGCCCGTTCGCCAGGTGGCTCTCGGCGATCTCTTTCGCGTCGTCGGGGCCGACCTTGGTGTAAAACACGTTCCCCGGGAACACCTTTATGATGGGCCCCAGCTCGCAGAACCCGTAGCAGCCCGTCGTGACGACGTCCACCTCGCCATCTGTATGGCTGACGCGCAGTGCCTCCATAAGGGCCGAGCGGACGTCCCCGCAGCCGGAGGATACGCACCCCGTGCCGCCGCAGACCAGGACCTGCTTTCTGCCCGCCGTGGCGGTGCCGTCGCCCCGCCCGCCGTCCAGGCGCAGTTTGAGAGCGTCCTTTACGCCGTCCTTTATCCTGTCCAGGTCGTCTGTCGATCTTATCCTGTCCATCTCAGCTCTCCGGCGCCCCTTTACCGCTCCCGCAAATATCCTTCAATAAATCCTCGACGTCCCCGGCCCTGATCCTGCCGCAGACCCTTCCGTTTATGGACACGACGGGCGCGAGGCCGCACGCGCCCACGCACCGCACGGAATCCAGAGAATACGCGCCGTCCTTCGACGTCTCGCCGACTTCCACGCCCAGTTCGTTTTTGATCGCCTCCAGCACCCTGTCCGCCTCCCGGACAAAACAGGCGGTGCCCATGCAAACGTTTATCTGGCAGGCGCCCTTCGGCTTTGTGGCAAAGTGCGAGTAAAACGAGACCACCCCGAACACCTTGGACGTGGGTATCTCCAGTTTGTTCGCCACAAAATTCTGCACGTTCTCCGGCAGATACCCGAACAGCTCCTGCGCCTTGTGCAACACCGTTATGAGCGCGCCGTTTCTTTGCGGCAGGGCCCGGATATAATCCCCGAGTTCCTTAAAAAGCGCGTCCTCGTCATAAACCTTGCCGTCATGAGTTCTGTCGGCCGTCGCTTGCGACATATTTTATAAACCTCCCGGATACAATTGCTGGATGACGTGGGTTCGATGGACTGGATTGCTTCGCGCGCTGACAATCAGGCGGTCTCAGGCTATGGGTGCTTGCAATGATGAACCGCGGCGCGCTCCCGTTTATTCGTTATTATGAGCGTGTGTATTTAAAAATCGTATATATAAAACGCGCGAAGCGATCCAGCCGGTTTGCCGACGTAGGGGCGGACGACCCTGTCCGCCCGCGCCCGCACCGATAATTGCGGAAAATCCACATTAGATGCAGGTGCAGCTTTGCGCGTTAAGCAAGTCTATAATCATTGGAAATCGTTAGCCCGGCGGGCGGACAGGGTCGTCCGCCCCTACAGAACGTTAATTTTGGCTTTACTGAATTTGCCGAAAAAGAATTTACCGAACGCGGAGCGCCCGGTCTCAATGGCATGGCGGAGCCGCTTTTACCTATCCCGCTCAATAAACAAAACGGCACGAACCTCTGTCGCGCCGTTTTGCGGAGTGAGTTGCTATTATAATGTACGCTTTGCTGGAATTTATACAAACATTTTGTATAAATACATCATATATCAATTACTTTTCGGCTTCCGGGCTGTCTGTCAATTCCTGTTTCAAAACCTCGTCTATCGCTTCCCGCGCGTCGTCCAGACTATCCGCCCTTTTAAGTATCTGACGCACCATCAACAAAATAGATTTAAACTGCATATCCGTCATAATATCCCCGCCTTTGGCCGTAATCGTATTCATCGGTCCCTGCTCCTCTCACAGTTACGCTTTAACGTTGATGAACCAGCCGATGACAATGGCTATAACAGCGCCGATGACACCGGAAATCACCCAGGATAACGCCGTGCCGGCGTAGTTCATGCGGCGGATTTTGCGGTACCTCTTCCCCGCCAAATCGATTTTTGGCATGTTTTCATCTATGTAGTTCCTGAGCTCCGTATAAGCGTTATTCGCCGCCTGATACAGCTCATATGTCGCGTCAATGCCGTCGTTTTTACGCTCGTTTTCGCTGTCTTTCGCCAGTTTTACCGCACGCACCGCCTTACTTTTAAGGTTGAGATACTCGCGGTAGAAATCACCGTCCGATACCAATGTCAAATCAACATATCGCGTTTCAAATTCAAACTGTTTTATGCTGTCATGTGAATATACGTTTAAAAATTTATAACAATCTAAAATCGCCCTGTTGATGTGGCTGCTTGCGTCTCTCAAATGCTCCGCGATTTCATTTTCACCGGCGCCGCGTCCATAGCATAAGGCTATACGGTCAGTAAACGAACGGATTTCATTGTGTATTTGTACTGGAAATTCCTCGTATGTAGCTTCGACCACAGTGAGAAGCGGCTTCAGCACAAAATAATACTGCCGGAAAAGCCGGACTATCTCTTGCGTATATTGTGAATCCATGGTTTTATTTGTCAGTCTCCGCCGAATCGGCAATCTCCCCCAGCCTTTTATCGATATCCCCCATATCGGCCATTCTGCCGAGATAATGATATACCTGGCCGCGCATTATAAGGCGTGGATCGCCCGATCTCATGAATTTAAGCTTTTTCCCGATCTTTTGTTCTATGGCTTTGTCGATGTCGTCGAAATCCATGCCGATGAGTTCTTCAAAGGTCAGGCCGGTTACTTCTTTAATGTTGTGCTTTGACTGCATATTTAAAGCGAACACGATTTCCCTTCCTTCCCGCCGGTATCGCCGTCAGCGATATCGGCTCGCTTGTTCTGATAAATATCAAAATATAACCCTATTATAATCATTATATGAAATGTTCATGCATTTGTCAATATCGATACAAAAATTAAAAAGCTGCACACTAAGGCTGGGGGGCGCCCCACGGCCTCCGGCCCCTAATGCCCCAGGTTCGCCGCGCCGATTATGCCGGCGTCGTTGCCCAAGACCGCCGGGACGACCTGCGGGTAGAAAGAGCGCTTTCCGGCGAAGCAGTTGTTCATGACATACTCGTTCAGCGGGTCCGTGAGGGACGCGCCCGCTTGCCCGACGCCGCCGCCGATTATGATCTTTTCCGGGCGAAAGATGTTCGTCAGGTCCACGAGACCGTCGCCCACGCAATTGATATAATTGTAGATAACGCCCTTGGCGGCGAAATCCCCTTCCCGCGCGCAGTCAAAAATCCACTCGCAGTCAAACTCCGCGGCCGCCCTGTGCCCCATGAGCGAATCCGGATACGCGCTCAGCGCGCTCACGGCCGCCCGCTCCAGCGCGCCGGCGTTGGCGTACGCCTCATAGCAGCCCTTGCGCCCGCAGGTGCAGGCGAGCCCCTCCCGGACCAGCAGCATATGCCCGAGCTCCCCGCCGCCCGGCAGGCCGCCGGAGAATATCTTGCCGTCCAGCACGACGCCGCCGCCCACGCCGGTGCCCAGCGTGACCAGGATGACGTTGCGGCAGCCGGCGGCGGCCCCCGCCAGGCTCTCCCCCAGCGCCGCGCAGTCCGCGTCGTTGGCGGCCTTTATGGGGAGATCTATGTGCTTTGCCAGCTCGCCCGCCAGCGGCACAAGGCTCCAGTTGAGGTTGCCGGCGAATACCACGACGCCGCTGCGGCTGTCCACGATGCCGGGCGACCCCATGCCCACGCCGGCGCATTGGCCGCCCGAGGCCGAAACCCCGGCCCCGGTCAGCGTCTCCTTTATCAGCCCGCCGATGCGCTCCACCACGTCCTCAAAGGGGTGCTCGGGGTTTGTCCGTATGGAGCCCCGCGCGACGAAATTGTTCCCCTCGTCCAAAACGCCGCACTTCACGCTTGTGCCGCCTATATCGACCCCGACGCGGAATACCGGGGCATTCCGACTCATACCGATCACTCCCATTTTATTAGTTAAAGCCTGCCCTTTTTGACATAATAGCATATAATTAGCGCCGGCACAACAAAAACCGCTGCCGTTAAAGCCCGTGACAGCGGAAATTTGTGATTTATGTAGACCGGAGGCGGTTTGCGCCGCCTCCTTGCAAGGCGTATATGAATGCATTTTTACTAAATTTTTTATAAATGGTGATTCAATGATCCTGTTTTTCAGAACCATTATGAAAATCATCGTTTACTCGGCAAAATTTTCTGATGATCTCGCGCTTATGCCTGTCCGGGCTTTTTCAAATTTATATTTGTTTAAAGCCCTTCGCGGCGCGCGCATGATCTGCCGCGTCGGCCGCACGCTGGCGGCGCCGATGACGCGCTCAAGGAAATATGCTTATAACGTGTAAAACCCTCTCGGATTTTATTGGTTCGGGACGCGGATTTATTGAGTACGCGCAGGCTTTTGGCGCTGCCGCACATCAGACCGCTTCGCGAACCGGCCGGCTATGCCGGGGTCACGTCATATTAGTAGCTGCACTTTTTACGGATATTTAATATCAACCTTGCGATCATAGTATGTGCAGACCGCGGCGGTTTATGCGCCCAAAAAAGAAATCCGAATGAAAATAAATATCAGATCTGAACAATTTTAACATAACAACGGGAGATCAATAAACCCGTTCCAAATCCTCTGTTCCAAATCCTCTGTTCCAAATCCTGTAGGGGCAGAGCTTGTCTCTGCCCTATACAGGGGCAAACACAAGGTCTGCCCCTACAATAAATCGTGGTTTCAGAACACATCTATTATAACGTAAATTCGACGGATTCTCTTTAGCAAAATTCAGCAAAGCCGAGCTTTCGTATTCCGTAGGGGCGGACGACCCTGTCCGCCCGCTGAATTAAAGCGCCCTATAATTACAAGACCTGTTCCGAAACCCGTAGGGGCAGAGCTTGTCTCTGCCCTGAATAGGGGCAAACACAAGGTTTGTCCTTACAGCCGATCAAATTTGGAAGTTACAAATTAAGTTGATCAGCTATGCAATAAACCGGGGTTTCAGAACACATCTATTATAACGTGAATTCGACAGATTATCTTTAGCGAAATTCAGCAAAGCCGAGTTTTCGTCCTCCGTAGGGGCGGACGACCCTGTCCGCCCGCTGAATTAAAAGCGCCCTGTAATTACAGCTTCGCGGGCGCGCGGTCAGCCATTCACTCCGCCTTTCAGGCGGTTCCAAGTCTTCCGGCTTTAGCCGGTTGTAGTGTAAGCGAGCAATCGAACCCATGTCAATATATCCCCGCCTACTCCTGGCTTGAACGCTTATTGAAATCCTTTAATTTTTTAAATACCCTGCCGTGGACCGAATCCGGCGGGTACTTGCCCTTCTCGTTCTTCACCCCGGCAGGCGCGCCCGTCAGAAGCTCGATGCCGTCGTCGGCGTGGGTGATGGCGTATATATGAAACAGCCCGGCGCGCACGGCCTCTATGACCTCGTCGTCAAGCGTCAGATCCCCGACATTCTGAACGGGTATTATCACGCCCTGCGAGCCCGTGAGCCCGCGCGATTTGCATAGCGCGAAAAAGCCCTCGATCTTCAATGATACGCCCCCGATGGGCTGTATCTCGCCGCGCTGGTTGATGCTGCCCGTTACGGCCAATCCCTGATATATGGGCAGCTCCGCCAGGCTGGAGAGGATGGCGTACAGCTCCGTGCTGGAGGCGCTGTCGCCGTCCACGCCGTTGTAATTCTGTTCAAAGCACACCCGGGCGGACAGGGAGAGCGGGAACTCCTGCGCGTATGTCTGCCCCATATACCCCACAATGACCTGTATGCCCTTCTCGTGTATGCTGCCGCTCATGTCGGCCTCTTTTTCGATATTGATGACGCCCGCCTTCCCGACGTAGGTCGTGGCGGTTATCTTGCTGGGCTTGGCGAAGGCGTAGCCGAAGGTCTCCATCACGGCCAGCCCGTTTATCTGCCCGATCTTCCGCCCGTCGCAGTCCAGCATGATGATGCCCTTGTTTATCAGCTCCGTCAGTTTCTCGTCGTACATGCTCAGGCGGTGATCGTGATCCGCTATCGCCTTGGCCACATGCTTTACCGCGATGACCCCCGCGCCGTCCAGCTTGGCCCACACCTGGGATTCGGCCAGCACGTCCTCGACGAGGGAGAGGCGCGTGGTCAGCTTATCCTTGCGCTCTGCCTCGCGCAGGGAGTATTCGATGACCCTGGCCACGGCGGGCGCGTCAAACTCCAGGGAGCCGCGCGCAATGACGAAATCCTTGACGTGCTCGGCCATATTCCTGACGTTGTCGTCCGTGCAGTCCATCTCGGAATCAAAATCGGCGAGGATTTTAAAGAGTTTGGGGAAGGCCTCGTCATATTCGCTGAGCAGCTCGTAATACCAGTCGTTCCCGACCAGCACGACCTTTACATCGACCTTTGCCGGCTGCGGCTTGATGCGCGAAACGGCAAGGCCCGTGGCGTATTCCCTCAAAGGCTCCATGACGATCTCCCCGGTGACCAGCACGCGGCGCAGGGTTTCCCAGGCGTGATGCGAGGCGAGCAGATCGCCCGCCTGTAAAATCAAAAAGCCGCCGTTGGCCTTGTGCAGCAGGCCCGGCTTGATCTTCATGAAATCGGTGATATAGCTACCGTATTCGTTGTCGTACTCCACTTCGCCGACGAGGTTGAAATACGTGGGGTTGAAGTCCACGACCACCGGGGCGCGCTCAAGTCCGCCGTTGTCCGTAAAGACGTTTACCTTATAACGGTCGAGGGTGTTTTCGCCGCCGCGCTTGTTGTACCAGGGCAGCATCACGCTGACCTCTTCCTCCGCCTCCTCGACCTCGCTGAAATCGCCGATATTGTCCAGGATATCCTCTTTTACGTCGCCCAGATAGGTCAGTATCTGCGGATGGTCCGCGTACGCCTCGCAGAGCTCGCCGATATGCCGCCCGACGTTGAACAGCGCCGTGGTGTATTCCAACTCGTCTATCTTGACGCGCATGTCGCGCTCGTGGTCCTTGATGGCGCGCATGGCGTCGGAGGCCTGCTTCTGGATCTCGTCGGAATTGGCGAAGATCTCGCCGCGCTTTTCCTGGCTCAGGGCGTCATACTGCTCTTCACTCAACAGCTCGCCGTCGATTATCGGCAGGAAATATATACCGGAATTGGTCGTCTTTACCCCAAAGTTCTGCTTCTTGGCCTCTATGGTCATAAAGCGGATGATCTCTTCGCGCTTGGCGTTAAAATCTCGGACTATGTCCGAGCGGCGGTTGTCGAATTCCTTGCCGTTAATGGATTTACGCAGTTCCTCCGTCAGATTCTCAACCAGTTCGTCCATATCCTGGGCGAACACCCTGCCGAGCCCCGCCGGCAGCGATATGGCCAGGGGCGACTGCGGGTTTTTGAAGTTATAAACATAACAGAGATCGTCCGGAACGGGCAGGCCGGCGGCGGCCTCTTCCGCGAACGCTTTCGCGAACGTGGTGCGCCCGCTGCCCGGAAGGCCGCAGACATATACGTTATAGCCCTTTATCCGCGCGTTCAAACCGAAACGCAGCGCGTTCACCGCGCGCTCCTGGCCGATCATGCCGGCGCCCCCTTTGAGCTCCGCCGTCGTGGCAAAACCGAGGGATTCCGGGTCTATAACGCGCTTTAAATCGTCCGCGGCGAGTTTTTTTATCAATTTTGCGCCTCCTGGTGTAAAGTTAAAATGAACCCCCAAAACGGCCCGGTCTGTCATTGCGCACCGTCTGTCATTGCGCACCGTCTGTCATTGCGTACTCGTCTGTCATTGCGAGCGGAGCGAAGCAATCTAAATTCACGTTAAACTTAGGCTTTTTCTGGATTGCTTCGTCGCTTCGCTCCTCGCAATGACGGGTTTTCAGAGACCGCTTAAAGACGGATTAACTACAGATATTTTTACATTAGGTAATCCCTATAAACTTCTCAATCCGTCATTGCGAGCGGAGCGAAGCAATCCAGTATACACATAAACCGGGATTTCCTGGATTACTTCGTCGCTTCGCTCCTCGCAATGACGGGTCTTCAGAGACCGCTTAAAGACGGATTAACTACAAATATTTCCACATTAATAATAAACTACAAATATTTCCACATTATAACGGCGTCCTCGCCGGTGTCCTCATAATAATTTTTCCGGATGCCCTCGGCCTTAAAGCCGAATTTATGGTATAGGCCCATGGCGCTCCGGTTGCCCATGCGCACCTCTAGCGTGAGGCCCAGCATCCGCCTCTCGGACGCTATATCCAGGAGGCGGGAGAGCAGCATGGTCCCGACGCCCATACGCCGGTACCGCGGCAGGACCGCTATATTGGTTATGTGCCCCTCGTTGACGATGTGCCACATGCCGCAATAACCGATGAGCTCCCGCGCCTTGTCCTCGCGCCTGACGGCGGCCAGATAAACGGCTATCTTATTCTCGGTCAGTTCCCTGACCAGCGCGTCCAGGGACCAGGGGACGCTGAAGCTCTCGCGCTCCACGGCGTAAGCGGCCTCGGCGTCACAAGCGGCGAGGGGTTCTATGACTATGGCCATGCTCAGCCTCCGCGCCGCTTCATGAGCTCGCGCTCGGCCTGCGGCTTTCTGATATAAAACGGCTGGAAGCGCGCGCAGTCCTCCCATATGCCGCGCTCATACAGCTTCGCGGCCAGAGCCCCAACAGACAAAGCGTTCTGCAGAATCAGATGGGGCGGGGCGATATCGTATCCGCGCTCCAGGATGCGCTCCCTGTAAACATTTGCGCCGTCTCCCAAAAAAATTGTTTTTTTGCTAAAACCCCCAGCCAATTTTTGGATTGTGTCGAATAATATATCTATGGGCAATGCCATGACGTCAGTCTGAGCCTCCGGCAGGCCGTTATCCGCCGGCTCAGAACCGTCCGGCACGCCGCCCCGGCGGTACGCGCAGGCGTAAACCTCGCCGCGCCTGGCGTCCATTATGGGGACGATAAGCCCTTCCGCGCCATATACATTATATGCCAGCGACATCAGCGTTGGAACGGGGATCACCGGCTTGTCCAGGGCCTGCGCCAGGCCCTTTGCCGCCGCGACGCCTATGCGCACGCCCGTGAAGGACCCGGGGCCGCGGGAACACGCTATGAGGCCGATATCGGATATATCCGTCCCCGCGATCCGCATAACCTGCTCCAGAAAGGGCATGAGGGAAACGGAGTGATTGCGGCGGATATCGGAATATATGCAGCATACCGGCCGTCCGTCCTCAAAATATGCCGCCGACAGCGGGGAACCGGTGGTTTCGATTGCGAGCATCCTGTTCGCTGGCGTATCGTTCATTACTCACCATCCGTGCCGGATTCATGCCGGGCCGGTATCCAGGCCGCGAGGACGGGCCCGCCGATACGGCCGGCGTCAAACCGGTAATGCCCGCTGACGCGCCCGAGGGCGGCGTAAAGCGGGAGAACGTCCTCTTCTCTGTTCCAGGGCTGGTTGTTGTTGTGGATCAGATAAGGGACGCCGTTTCTGTCGCGGATATCGGAGACGACGCCGATGTGGCTGCGCCCGAGCTTGACGATATCGCCGGGCTGCCACTGCGCGCGGTCCCTGATATCCAGCGTGAGCGATACGGCGTAGCGCCTGAAGAACACGTCCAGATTTGACACGCGCCTGAAATCAATATCGGGATCGGGTTTTGCGCCCGCGCGCAGGTAAGCGCCCGGGTACGCGGCGATATCCCTGTCTATCATGGCCTTGAGGTCGTATCCGGCGTGTTTGAAGGCGCGCCATATCTCGTCGGCGCACACGCCCTCGTCCGCGGGCGGGTATCCCCCCGCGACGTAGGCCGGATTGTACCTGACATGATTTTGGGCGTCCAGGCGCGCGCCCAACATGATGTCCTCATAATCGTCGATGCCGTTGCGGTTATAATCCACGGCGCTGCGGACTGTCGTTATGCCAAAATCCGCCGCGGAATACCTTCCCCGCGGGCAGATATGGAGATATGAACAGACGGATGCTATAAGAAGGACAAGTATTGCGGATATGAGAATCATCGCGGCTTTTTTCCGCTTATGCGCTTTTGTCATGGGACGGGCCTCTGTATAGGTATAGGTCAATATCCGCTCAGCCCGGCGATGTCTATCGTTCTCATATTGTCGTCATGGCCGGTTTGGGCGATGGTCACGAGGGTGACGGGGCAGTTGATCTGGCCGGCGGCGTTTTCAGGCCATTCGATAAGGCAGACGCCGTCCGCGTTTAAATAATCGTAAAAGCCGGTATCATAGAGCGCCGCGCCGCCGTTTATCACGCCGTTTATCCTGTACAGATCGAAATGGTACAGCGGCACGGCCCCCCGATAGACGTTTAAGATGGTGAACGTCGGGCTGGTCACATGCCCCGGTACGCCGAGGCCCGCGGCAAATCCCTTGGCAAAGGCGGTTTTGCCCGCGCCCGGCGCCCCCGACAGGCAGAAGACATCCCCGGCTCCGGCTCCCCTGGCGAGGCGTTCCGCGAGCCGCGCCGTCTCGCCCTCGGAATTGGTTTTAAAATGGCCAGTCAGCAAAACCCCAGCGCCGCCTTTGCGTTTTGATTTTAAATTCTATCATAACGCCGCCGCATTTTCAATCCCCAAATAAATATACCGGGCGATGAATAGTTTTGTATTGACTGAGAAAAATAAAGTTGTACTATTATAGAGGGTGTTAATCTGTTATATTAGGGTTTAAACTGTCATCGGGAGCGTCAATTACAGCCGGTCAATATTTGTAAAACAATCCCTGCCAATTTGTAACACAAATTTAAGGAATAATAAATATTTCAATACAGAAACTATATTGACTTCTGTTAACTTTTAGGGTAACTTTAATGAAGTACATTATTTTAATGATGCACCAGATCCGTTCCGAAACCGGTAGGGGCAGAGTCTCTGCCCTGGACAGGGGCAAACACAAGGTTTGCCCCTACAATAAACCGGGGTTTCAGAGCGCATCTACCTCAGACAATCGGGCTCTTAATTCATTACAGGCTCTTAATTCATTACAGACAGACTCTTAAATCATTACAATGGGAGGAATTTCTTTGAAAGCAACGGGCATAGTCAGAAGGATCGATGATTTAGGGCGTGTCGTAATTCCTAAAGAGATACGGCGCACCTTGCGCATAAGGGAAGGCGACCCCCTTGAGATATTCACGGACAGAGAGGGTGAGATAATACTTAAAAAATATTCGCCGATAGGGGAGCTCTCCAACTTTTCAAAGGAATACGCCGAGAGCCTCGCGCAGGCGAGCGGGCATATCACCTGCATCGTGGACAAGGACCAGGTGATAACCGTCTCCGGAGCCTCAAAAAAGGGTTTCGCGGACAAGCGCATATCGCATGACATGGAAAAGGCGCTCAGCACGCGTTCCACGGTGGTTTCCACCCGCACGGAGAACTCGTTCGTTCCCGTTCTGGAGGAGGACGACCCGCAGGCCTACAAGCATGAGCTGATCTGCCCTATCATCTGCGAGGGGGACGTGCTCGGCGCGGTTGTGTTCCTCTCAAACGACAAGAAGATGGGGGAGGTTGAGACAAAGCTGGCCCAGACAGCGGCGGCTTTCCTGAGCAAACAGATGGAGCAGTAATAAAAGCAGTGAATAAAATAAAAAATATAATAAAGCGGCGGCCTCGCGTCGGGGCCGCCGCTTTATTATGCCGATATCATGCCGTAATCAGCCGATATCCGCCTTGCCGAGCTGGGAGGTGCAGGCCGGGCATCTCGTGGCTTTTACGCTGATATCGGTCATGCAGAAGGGGCACGCGCGCGTTTTCGGGGCTTCGGCGGCGGCCGGCTTTTTGTTGACGGAGAGCAGCTTGTTCATGAATTTTACGATCAGAAATACCACAAACGCCATTATCAAAAAGTTTATCACGCTCGTGATAAAGGCACCGTACTTGATGTCTATCCCCAGAACATGCCATTGCCACGTGTCAAAATTCTGGCCCGAGAACAGGCCAATTATCGGGGACAGTATGTTGTCCATGAGCGAGGTCACTATGCTCTGAAACGCGGCCCCAATGATTATGCCGACCGCCAGGTTCATCACGTTGCCCCTCAGCGCAAATTCCTTGAACTCATTGAAAAATTTTTTCATATGTCGTCAGTCCTTTTCGTCAGTCCTTTTAATCAGTCCTTTTCACTTTTTAAGCACGTTGATATATTCGAGGCTCATATCCTCCGCGCCGGTCACCAGGCAGCCCTTTTCAAGGGAGATCAGCACGGCGTCCAGCGCGTCCCGGGTGATCTCCTCCCCCGGGGCCATGATGGGGATGCCCGGCGGGTAGCACATGACGAACTCCCCGCTTATCTCGCCGCAGGATTCCCTGAATTTCACGCGGCGCTTTTGGGCGTAGAACGCGGCCCTGGGGCTCAGGACGACGTTGGGCTTCACATAGCCGTAATCGTGCAGGCCGGAGGGCGGTTTTCTGTAGCGGCGCGCGATCTCCGAGAGGGCCAGGCACAGGCGCTCGATTGCGTAGCCGCCGTCGCCGACGGAGATGATGCAGAGTATGCCGCCCATATCCCCGAATTCCGCCTGAATATGGTATTCGTCGCGCAGGATGTCATAGACCTCGATGCCCGCGAGCCCGATGTCGAGCGTGTTGACGCTGAGCTTGGTCCCGTCGAAGGCGTATATACTGTCGCCGTTGATTATCTCACCTCCGAAGGCGTACAGCCCGGGGACGCGGTTGATCTCATCCCGCGCGTAACCGGCCAGGTCCGTCACCCTCGCGAAGATGTCCCGGCCGTTTAAAGCCAGGTTCTTGCGGGCTATGTCCAGGGAGGTCAGCAGCAGGTATGAGGCGCTGGTGGTCTGGGATATATTGATGACCGTGCGCACGTAATCCGGGTTGACGCGCGCCCGGTTCACCAGCAGGATCGAGCTCTGGGTCAGGGAGCCGCCGGTCTTGTGCATACTCACAGAGGCCATGTCCGCGCCCAGGCTCATGGCTGCGGACGGCAGGCCGCCCCCGAAATAGAGATGCGTGCCGTGGGCCTCGTCCGCCAGCACGGCCATGCCCCTGGCGTGAGCGGCGTCGATAATGGCTTGCAGGTTTGAACACACGCCGTAATACGTGGGGTTGTTGACGAAAACGGCCTTGGCGTCCGGGTTTTCCGCGATGGCGCGCAGGATGTCCTCCGTGGCCATGCCCAGCGTTATGCCCAGGTCCGCGTGTATGCCGGGGTTTACATATACGGGCTCGGCCCCGATGACGATCATCGCGTTGATGGCGGAGCGGTGCACGTTGCGGGGCATTATCAGCTTGTCGCCCTCGTTAAGGCAGCTCATTAGCATGGCCTGGACGCTGCTCGTCGTCCCGCCCACCATAAAGAACGAGCAGTCGCAGCCAAAAGCGGCCGCGGCAAGCTCCTCCGCCTCCTTTATGACGGATACGGGGTGAGACAGGTTATCCAGCGGCTTCATGCTGTTGACGTCGATGGACACACATTTTTCGCCCAGGAACTCGCGCAGCTCCGGGTTTCCCCTGCCCTGTTTGTGCCCCGGCACGTCAAAGGGCACGATCCTCATGCTCTTATACCTGCTGAGGGCCTCATAGATAGGCGCTCTCTGCTGATCCGGCCGATCCAAGATATGTTCTGTCATATTGACCTCGAAAATAATTTTTAATTATTTTGCGCTGTGACCGCCGGGATTATCAAAGAAATATTCGTCAAAATCGCCGTAGCCGTTATTGCCGTAGACATCGTAGCCGTTGGGGTCGTAGACATTGGTGCCGTAAAATATCTCGACCATCTCGCGGCTGAGTTTGTCCTTTATCTCGATGCGCCTGCCGGGCGGTATCTCGGACGTATCGACGTTAAAGAGGTAATTTGACAGCTCGATATTGTTGACCATCATCTTGGTGTGGAAGATATTGGACTGGTATATGTTCATATCGATGGCGTCATAGCGCCTCAGCGTGCTCCTGTCTATGAAATTCTGGATCGAGTTTATCGGGTGGTCCCGGTAGAGCTTGTAGCCGTTGATGTCGCGGGTGAAGCCGCGTATACGGTAATCCATGGTTATGATATCGGAATCAAAGCTGCCGATGAGATAATTCAGCGCCTTCAGGGGGGACACCCTGCCGCACGTGGATACGTCGATATCCACGCGGAATGTGGATATCTCGTTGCTGGGATGGGATTCCGGGTAAGTGTGCACGGTCAGGTGGCTCTTGTCCAGATGCGCGACGGCGCTGTCCCGGGCGTACATGCCCTCCCCCCTGTTGCAGGAGGCGTCTATCAGATAAACCGGTATGGCCTCCTCGGTTATGAGCAGGTTGACGCTGGCGCCCTGCGGCTCAAAATCCTGGCGGGAGATGTTCAGGATGTGCGCGCCGATGATCTCCGTCACGTCACAGAGGATCTTGGTCAGGCGCTCGGAGTTGTACTGGCCGTCTATATATTTGATATACGCCTGTTTCTCCTTCTGGGATTTGGCGTAGCACACGTCGTAGATATTAAAACTCAGGGTCTTTGTCAGGTTGTTAAAGCCGTAAAGCGTGATCTTGCCGGTTTTACCGCCTTCGTTGTTGTCGCTCAACCCTAGCATCCCATGCCTTTCTTTTATATTTATGGCGACCTCTAAAAACTTTATGGCGATCTCTAAATACCTGTCATTGCGAGGAGCGAAGCGACGAAGCAATCCAGAAAAACCTGAATTCAGCGTGAACTTGGATTGCTTCGCTCCGCTCGCAATGACGGACCAAGGGTTTTTTAGAGGTTCCCTTTATATATCGATAATCCATGCCGCCCGATACCGTCAAATGCACATTAATCGGCGCATGTATGAAAATACGATGAACGCGGAAAACGCGTATACTGTGCATCTAATTGTGCATCTAATAGATAAATGGTATAATTCTCTTTGAGCGTTTTTTGTAAACGATATACTGTTCACCGAATATCTCAACCAGCATTTTTTCCTCAACATGAATCCTGTAGAAATAGACAAACAAAATCAACAATGTTACAAGGACAAACGAAAGTATGTTACCGGTTGTCAGGCTTGCGCCAAGAAAAATGAATATGGTGCCGGCATACCCGGGGTGACGTAAATACCCATATATGCCATCCGTAACCAGCATATGGTCTTCAGTTTTTTGCAGCGCGCGCGTATAAAACCGACCGAGTGTCAACATGCCGACAGTTCTCACAATGACGCCTGTAACGGCCAATATAGGGCCGATGACAACAGCCGAAAGTCCAAACGAAAACGGGGGCAAATTGAAATAATCCAGCAACGGAGCGATGATGACCGTTAAACTTGAAATCACGATTACAAGCCCCGCGATATCGGTGCTGCCTTTTTCAAATGCTGTTTTTGTTACTTTTTTGGCCTCTTTACTATCTCTCGCGAATATCTCAATCACAAAGAAAGTCAACAATATCACATCGGCAATTATATACATCGCCAACACAGCCATCCCCCCTTATACGCCAAATATTAATTACCGGCAATAACTATTTGCCTTTTCTCGCCCTTGTTTCAAAGGATATTTCAATCTCCGCGCCAAGCGACAGCTTTTCTTTTGAGCGCACTCTCGCGGGCAAGGCGATGAAATGCGTTCCGTCGCCCTTCGGCAATAACGACGTCTGCCAACTTGAATTGCCAACTCTGGCGGTTATCGCGATGAACCCGAAATTGATCGCGAGGCATTCAAGGGGTTTGCTCAGTTCTGTCGGAACAGGCGCATAGTGCCAGCCCCCCTGCATCTCAAAGCGTTCAATTTTTGCGACAAATGTATTTTCCATCGACACCCACCCTATATAATCATTTGAGCTTTGCGGTCAGCTTATAAAATATACTTACGCGCGTGACTGGATTGCTTCGGGCGTAAACGCGTATGGGGACATCAGGCTCCTTGCCCTCGCAATGACGCCGTGGGCATCCGTTCTCTTTCCCGCGGCGTCATTGCGAGCCCAACGGCGCTGCATATACCAATAAAGCTATGGGTGAAGCAATCCAGCGTATGGCAGCCATATACTTGATAATGTTATTATGAGCTGATGGAATAAACATATTTTGTAAGTATTTAGATGTTACACTGTACCAGTGTTACATCCGGTAAAGTTTTGCGGAGCGCCGTAGGGGCATATCTTGTGTCTGCCCGTATTCCGGGCACTTTATCGCCGGATAATACGCTGGCCTCTAATCTATATATGGGCAGTCCCCTTTCGGCGTACTTCTCCTCGTATTCCGTCATTATGCGCGCGTCCGCGTCGAGCTGCGGCAGGTTTTTGGCCCGGTGCAGGTCAAAGGTGACGTTTCTGAGCCGCCAGCCGTTGTCGGAGAACTGGTTTATACTGAACTCAAACAGGCCCGGGTTGTCTGTCTTAAAATGCAGGCTGCCGCCGGATTTGAGGATCTTTTTATAGATATTCAGATAATTCTGATGGGTCAGGCGGCGCTTTGCCCATTTGTTTTTATTGGGCCAAGGGTCGCAGAAGTTGATGAAAATCCTGTCAATCTCCCCCGCGCCGAACCATTCCGCCAGGCAGCCCGCGTCCCCGGAGATAAACGCGATGTTCAAGCCCCGCTCCCTCGCCGCCCGCGCCCCGGTGACGATGACCTTCCGGTCCCGCTCCACGGCGACGAAGTTGGCCCCCGGCGTCTCCTCTGCCATGCGGACCACAAAACGCCCGCGCCCGCAGCCGATCTCGGCGTAAATGGGGTTTGCGTTCTCAAAGCGCTGGTTCCACTTGCCCTTGTACTCCCCCGGGTCTGGGACGAAGCGCCGGTTGGTGTCCAGTTCGTTCTGCGCCCAGGGCTTTTTTCTGAAACGCATATGCCGCTCCTGTTCGATGCCCTCTGCCGCGGGTCAGTCCGTCCTCGGGGTCAGATAACCTTCCCGCCCCTACGGAATACCATTATATTTGACGCGCGTTCACTGGAATTGAGCCGTCCGGAATTTGCACGCTCTATAATATAGCGCAAACCGGCTGGATTGCTTCGCGCGTTTACTCCGTTAGATTTTAAGTGCACGCGCGCTCGCAATGACGGATAAATGAGAGCGCGCCGCAATTCGTCATCGTTTCTCCGTTAAATTTCAAGCGCGCAATGACGGATAAATTTTAAGTGCACGCGCGCTCGCAATGACGGATAAATGGGAGCGCGCCGCAATTCGTCATCGTTTCTCCGTTAAATTTCAAGCGCGCAATGACGGATAAATTTTAAGTGCACGCGCGCTCGCAATGACGGATAAATGGGAGCGCGCCGCACTTCGTCATTGCGAGCGCCCATAACCTGAAGACCGCCTGACCGTCAACGCGCGAAGCAATCCAGTAAGCCGGATGCGCATCATTTATTGACAGCAAATTCATATACCAAACCGCATTATAACACCGCGCGCGCGCAAAGTAAATAATTGATTTTGATGGCACGATGTGGTAAAATCATATTGGAGGGGAATACTTCCGGTAAGGGACTGTTAACCTGCATTTTAATCTGCATACGATAGATTTGGAGGAAGCGCATGTGCGGGATATGCGGCTTTACGGGCGAGCTGCCCGATAATGACGGGATTGTTCACGGGATGATGGAACGCATCGCCCACAGGGGGCCGGATTCCGAAGGCGCGTTCTCGGACGGGGGGGTGACGCTGGGCTTCAGGCGCCTGAGCATCATCGGGCTCGACGACGGCGCGCAGCCTATCTTCAACGAGGACCGCACAAAGCTGATCTGCCTGAACGGCGAGATATACAATTATCGGGAATTGAAGGCCGAGCTGGAGCAAAAGGGGCATGTCTTCTCTACCCATTCCGACGTGGAAACGGTGCTCCATCTGTATGAGGAGGCCGGGACGGGGCTGTTGAACCGCCTGCGCGGCATGTTCGCCTTTGTGATATACGATATCGAGAAGCGGCTTTTATTCTGCGCGCGGGATTATTTTGGCATAAAGCCGTTTTATTACGGGTTTTTCGGCGGGAATCTCCTGTTCGGCTCCGAGATAAAGAGCTTTCTGGCGCACCCGCTGTTTGAGAAGGAGCTGAATGAGCGCGCCCTGGAACATTACCTGACGTTTCAGTATTCCGTGCTGGACGAGACGTTTTTTAAGCACGTGTTCAAGCTCGCGCCCGGGCATTATTTTTTGTATGAGCCCGACAAAGCCGGGGACGGGGCGTTTTCCGTAAACCGTTACTGGAAGCCGGAATTTTCGGCGCGGGGTTTATACTGCGGCTCGGAGCGGGGCATGACGCTTAATGAGACCATAACCGCCATTGATGAGGCCGTCGTGAGTTCGATACGTTATCACAAGATCAGCGACGTGGAGGTCGGCGCGTTTTTGTCCAGCGGCGTGGATTCGTCGTATGTGGCGGCGTGCTTTAACGGCGGCAAGACGGGCGGCGAAACAAACGGTGACAAGCCGGGCGGGGATAAGACGTTCACCGTCGGCTTTGACTATGACAACTATAATGAAATCGAATACGCCAAATCGCTCAGCGCCAAGATAGGCATTGAAAATTTCAGCAAGATGATAACGCGTGAGGAGTATTGGGACATATTGCCCACGATCCAGTACCATATGGACGAGCCCCTGGCCGACGCCTCCGCCGTGGCGCTGTATTTTGTCAGCCAGACGGCGAGCGGGCACGTGAAGGTGGCGCTCTCCGGGGAGGGCGCGGACGAGTTCTTCGGCGGGTACAATATCTATAAAGAGCCGCTGGACCTGATGCCGGTGACCATCCTGCCCCGTTTTATCCGGCGCTTTCTGGGGTTTCTGGCGGGCCGCCTGCCCTTTAAGATAAGGGGCAAAAACTTCTTTATCCGCGCCAGCAAGCCGGTTGAGGAGCGCTTTATCGGCAACGCCAACATATTCAGCAAGGCCGAGCGCGAAGAGGTGCTAAAAAACCCGTTGGGCGAGCCGGCGGCGCGTGAGATAACCGCCCCGTTCTACGCGGAGGCGAAGGACTGCGACGACATAACCAAGATGCAATACATCGACTTAAACCTGTGGCTTGTCGGGGATATCCTGCTCAAGGCCGACAAGATGAGCATGGCGCATTCGCTCGAGGTCCGCGTGCCGTTTTTGGACAAGGAGGTGTTCGGGACCGCCTCCCGGCTGCCGACGGATTTCCGCGTCAACAAGACGGGCACAAAATACGCCTTCAGGGCCGCGGCGCGCCGCCACCTGCCGGAGGAAGTCGCCAACAAGAAAAAGCTGGGCTTCCCCGTGCCCATACGCATCTGGCTCAGGGAGGATAAGTACTATAACATAGTGAAAGAGGCCTTCTGTTCGTCTGCCGCCGATAAGTATTTCAGGCGCGAGAAGCTCATCGCGCTCATTGAGCGCCATCGCGCGGGCAGAGAGGACAACAGCCGCAAGATATGGGTGATCTATATGTTTCTGGTCTGGTATGGCGTGTTCTTTGAGGATGTGCCCGTTTTATCCGCGCGGACGCCCGGGACAGGGGCGTGAGCGGCGCGCTGTGGCTCGTCGCGACGCCCATCGGCAATCTGGGCGATATGACGCCCCGCGCCCTGGAGGCGCTTTCAAACGCGGACGTCATCGCCGCCGAGGACACCCGCAGGACGTTAAAGCTGTTGAATCACTTTCAGATAAAAAAGCCGCTCGTCAGCTACCGTGAACACAATAAGCGCGAATGCGGCCCGCGGATACTGGCCATGCTAAAAGACGGCAGGAACGTCGCCCTGGTGACGGACGCCGGCATGCCCTCCATATCCGACCCCGGCGAGGACCTGGTCCGCCTGTGCCATGAAAACGGCGTGAGCGTCACCGTCATGCCGGGCCCCTCGGCCTTTGCCGCCGCCCTGGCGCTCTCCGGCATGAGTTCCCGGCGTTTCGCCTTCGAGGGGTTCCTGCCGCGCGGCAAGCGCGAGCGCAGGGCGGTTCTGGACGGCTTAAAGGCCGAGGGGCGCACGGTCATCCTCTATGAGGCCCCGCATCATCTGTGCGGGACGCTGGCGGACCTGTTTGAGGCCCTGGGCGAGCGCAGGCTGTCGCTCGTCCGGGAGATCACAAAACTGCATGAGGAGACGGCCGCGGGGACGCTCTCGGGCTTTCTGGATTATTATAAAACGCATGAGGCCAGGGGCGAGTATGTCATGGTCATTGAGGGCGCGGGCGGGGGCTCCGGCGTGGAGCCCGAAAACGCCGATGAAAGCGCCGATGAAAACTCCGATGAAAGCGTGATAAAAGCGGGCGTCACGGAGGAGATCGAAGCGCGCATCCGCGCCGGACTCTCCAAAAAGGAGGCCATGAAGTGCGCAGCGAAGGCGCGCGGGGTTCCCAAGCGCGAGGTCTACGCCCGGTATTTAAAGGAAAGCGGGCCGCGGGGTGAAGATGACTCTTAAAGCACCTCTATAAATCCGTCATTGCGAGGAGCAGAGCGACGAAGCAATCCAGGAAATCCCGGTTTATGCGTATACTGGATTGCTTCGCTCCGCTCGCAATGACGGATTGAGAAGTTTATGGATTGAGAAGTTTATAGAGATTGCCTTAATAAAGAAGCCCTTAATAAAATTTGTACGCCGCCGTCAAAAGAATCGTATCAGGAAAAAATTTTATAACATAAATTTGTTTCTGTTTCCCTAAAATACTATATGAACATGTATTCGAGGGGGGAAAGAAATGCGTGTCGGCGTATTGGGCGAAGGGGCCGAACGGACCGCCCGTCATTTTTCGCGGTTTTTCGCGCGGTTTTATAATGAAACGGCTGATGAAACGGCTAATAATGAAACTGCTGATCAAACGGCGGAGAGTATTTCGGGCGATATCGCTTGCAATATGCCGCTCAATTATGATATACTCCTGTTACTGAGCGATGACGCGCTTTCCGGGCGCTGTTTGAGCTCGCTCAAAGACGGCGCGGTCGTGCTGGCGGACACGGACAACGTGCCGCTGTCCAGCCTGCTGGGCTATGAGGGCCTGATCGTCACTTTTGGCTTCAACAGCCGCGCCTGCATAACCGCCTCCAGCATAATGGACGACGACAGCATACAGGTGTGCGTGCAGCGCTCACTGCTCACGTGCAAGGGCGAGGTCATGTTTGAACAGGAATTTCCCGTCACGCTGCCCGTCGGCGACCCGAAGACCGTACTCGCCCTGTGCGCCTGCGCCATACTCTGCGGGCTGTACTGCGGCGGCGAGAAAAGCGGGGAGCATTGCCGGGCGCCCGTATAGGATAGATTGAGGTGATCAACATCAACAGTTTACTAAAAACCAATGATACCGAAAGGCTGCCTGTGATCAACATGCGTTCGTCCGCCACGCTGGTAAAGGGGCACGGCGTCGCCTCCTGCTATGAGGAGCAGGTGAAGTTGGTCACGGAGGGGCTCTCCGGGCATTTTAAAGTGGTCGAAAACAGTTTCCGCAGATGCGATATAGCCCATTATCACACGGTTAACCCGCAGTATTTCTTTGAGCGGCTTTTAAACCGCCGCACCACGAGCGGCATCGGCTATGTGCACTTCCTGCCGGACACCGTGGATCAGAGCCTGAGGATGCCGCCGGTGATCCGCAGGATGTTTTACAAATATCTGCTGGCCTTTTACAACAGCATGGATTATCTCGTGGCCGTAAACCCCAATGTCATCAATAAGCTGGAGAACTACGGCGTGACCAGGCCCAAATTCGTCTATATCCCCAATTATGTCTCTGACTGCCAGTTTTATGAACAGGACGCCGGGACAATCGCCGGGACGCGCAGAAAATTCGGGGTGCCGGAGGACGTTTTTGTCGTGCTGGGGGCGGGGCAGCTCCAGACGCGCAAGGGCATCAGGGACTTCGTCAAAACGGCGGGGCTGCTGCCCCATATACAGTTTGTCTGGGCGGGCGGCTTCTCCTTCGGCCCGCTGACGGAGGGCTACGACGAGATCAGGGCCATTGTGGCGCGCCCCCCTGAAAACGTCAGGTTCCTGGGCATTGTGGAGCGCAAGCAGATGAATGCCATATACAATATGGCGGATCTCATGTTTCTGCCGTCTTACGACGAGCTGTTCCCCATGACGATCCTTGAAGCCATGTGCTGCGGCAAGCCCATTGTGCTGCGCGACGTGGACATATACCCGAAGATCCTGTTCGACAGCTACATAAAAGGCAAATCGGCCGAGGAATTCGCGCGCAGGATAGAGGAGCTGCGGAACGACCCCGCCGCCATGGCGCGCTGGAAGGAAAAGATCAGGGGATGCCACAATCTCTATTCCAGGGACAATATTTTAAGAATCTGGGAATCGCTCTACACTGAGGCGCTGCAGCTCAATTCAGTGCTTGAGAAGGTCTGACCGTATGATCCGGGCTTTTTTGAAAAAGAGCTGGCTCGGCTTGCTTTCGCTCGCGCTCTCCTTCGGGTTTTTATATATCGGCGCGCGCGGCGGCGGCGGCGTCAGCGAGATCAGGCAGGCGTCCAGACAGGTCGATCTCAGATGGATCGCCGCGGGGTTCATATGCGTGCTGGCCTTTTGGTTTTTGGACGGGTGCGTGCTGCATATACTGACAAGGATCAAATACCGGCGCTACAGCCTGATAAAGTCCCTTAAAACCGGCATGATCGGCCTGTTATACAGCGCCCTCACCCCGCTCTCCCTGGGCGGGCAGCCCATGCAGATACTGGATATGCTCGGCGGGGATGTGGACGCGGGCAACGCCAGCAGCGTCATCACCGCGCGCACGCTGGTTTATCAGAGCTGCATGACGGCGTTCGGCGTGGTATCCGTGCTGGCGGCGTACGGCGCGTTCGCCCCGTCGATACCGCATTTTGCCCTGCTGGCCGTTTTTGGCGTCATCACCAACGCCGCGTTCATAGCCGGCATCGCCCTGGTCTGCGTCAGCGAGGGCGCCACGCTGCGCCTGACGTCGTTTTTCGTGAACCTCCTGTCGGATATGGGCGTTATCAAGCGGCGCGAGCATGTCCTGGGCAAGATATCGGCGCAGATAAGGCTGTTTCACCAGAGCTATATGCTGATATACCGGCACGGCAGGCAGCTCCTGCTCGCCGCCGCCGCCACGTTTTTCCAGCTCGCGTTCTATTTCTTCATACCGTTTTGCATCTACATGGGCTTTGACACGAGCGAACACGTCTCGTCGCTGTTTGCCCTGCACGCGGTCGCCGCCGCCTCAATCATCATGATGGTGACGGCGTTCATCCCCCTGCCCGGCGCGGTCGGGGTTGCGGAAGGTAGCTTTTTCCTGTTTTTCAGCCTGTTCTTTAGGCAGGACGCGATCATACCCGCCATATTTATCTGGAGGATCCTGACGTATTATTCGTGCATCGTCGTGGGCGTGCTGATCAGTTTCGCGGACATAGCCTTTAAACGGGTCCACCGCGCGGAAATCGGGGAGGCGCAATAAATATTGCGAGGAGCGCAAATGAGATACAGTCATATATTCTTTGATTTTGACGGCACATTGGCGGATTCCATAACCGGCGTCGCCAGCGCCATAAGATACGCCCTGGATAAAATGGGCGCGCAGTATGGGGACTTGCAGTACCGCGAGTACATAGGGCCGCCGCTGCGCAAACCCTTCGCGGAGCTGCTGCCGGACCCGTCCCCGGAAAACGTCGACAGGGCCATCGCGTATTATAGGGAGCTCTACCCAAAATCCATGATGGAGCAGACGTCGCTCTTTGACGGCATGGCCGAAGTGGTAAAAACCTTGAGCGAACGCGGTTACCGCCTCTGCATCGCCACATCGAAGCCGGAGGTCTTCGCGAAAATGATCGTGGAAAAATTGGGCATAGCGCAATACTTCTGCGCCATATACGGCGCGCTGACGGACGGCACCCGCGAGACGAAGGAGGACGTGCTCGTTTACGCGCTGGAATCGGCGGGGCGCGCCGCGAACGAACCCACGGAGCGCTTGATACGCGGGTCCATAATGATCGGCGACAGGAAATATGACCTGGAGGCGGCGAACGCCCTCGGCATGGACTGCGCGGGGGTCACTTTCGGCTATGGGAGCCAAGAGGAACTGCTCAGGTACAATCCGGTGTTCATAGCGCATACGCCCGCGGAGATAACCGAATTTCTGATTTAATTTCCGAAGGAATGACGAAAGGAGGCGGGCCCGGTGAACCCAGCGACGCCAAATACACTTGCGAATACATTTGCGAATACACTTAAAAAAAGCGAAGATATGGGCTATGAAACCAAAGTATTGCTGATAGCGCTCGCCAAAATCGTCCGGAAAGCCGATACCATCAAAGAAATTTACGAGACGATAGAGGAAATGGCAAACGCGGAAGGAATTATACTGAAACCCCTGGACGAAAAATAAAAATTACCGTACTGTTTATAGAACGCTGTAGGGGCAGACCTCGTGTCTGCCCGCAGACCGGGCGGAGACAAGCTCCGCCCCTACGACATTTTATCGCCGGATGATACAGTAGGGGCGGACGACCCTGTCCGCCCGCCGGACCAAAGCATTCCAATCACGACAAACCCGCAAGTAGGGGCGGACGACCCTGTCCGCCCGCCGAATTAAAGCATTCCAACCACGACAAACCCGCGAACACATTTTTGCGTACAAAGCCGAGGGGTTTCGCCGTAGCGTTACATTCGGCAAGATTTTATAGAACGCTGTAGGGGCAGACCTCGTGTCTGCCCGCAGACCGGGCGGAGACAAGCTCCGCCCCTACGACATTTTATCGCCGGATGAAATAGTACCATCTCAGGCCATGGGCGCTGCCCGCCCGGGGTTTTTTCTAGCCTCTAACCTCTAGCCTCTAACCTCTATATAAGGAGCCTTGCATGAATATAGGTGTTTTTACGGACGCTTACACGCCGCAGATAAACGGCGTGGTCACATCCACGCGCATGCTGGAGAGCGAGCTCACCCGGCTGGGTCACACCGTATACGTCTTTACCGCTTCCGACCCCCACGCCAGGCAGCCGCAGCCCCGCGTTTTCCGTATGCCCAGCATGCCCGTCGTCTTCGCGCCGTCGTTTCGGCTTACGCTGATCTATCCCCCGCGCCTGCTCGTGCGCATGAAGCGGTTTAAACTGGATATCATACACACGCAGACGGAGTTTTCCCTGGGCCTTTACGGCAAACTGACGGCGGAATTCCTGAACCTGCCGCTGGTGCACACATACCACACCATGTACGCCAACTACACGCATTACGTGGCTAACGGGCACCTGTTCAAGCCGGGCGCGGCCAAGAAATTCAGCCGCGTGTTCTGCAACCGGGCGGATTGCGTCATAGCCCCCGTGGAGAAGACGCGGCTGTCGCTCATGGAATACGGCGTGAAACGGCCGATCGCGGTGATCCCCACCGGGATCGATTTTGAGCCGTTCCGCCGCGGGCGGTATTCCGACGCGGAATTGAACCGGGCCAGGCTGGAGCTCGGCATCGGCCTCAAGGACCCCGTCATGGTGTTTGTGGGCAGGGTCGCCAAGGAGAAGAGCATAGACGTGATCTTAAAGGCCATGCCGGCCGTTCTGGAGAGCCTGCCGCAGGCCAAGTTCCTGATAGTGGGGGAGGGGGGTTTCAGGGACGAGCTGGAGCGGCTCGCCGATGAGCTCGGCGTGAAGAGCGCCTGCGTATTCGCCGGCAACAAGCCCTGGGACACCATCGGCAAATACTATCAGTTGGGCGACGTGTTCGTCACGGCCTCCACCTCGGAATCGCAGGGGCTCACTTATATCGAGGCCATGGCGGCGGGCGTCGCGGTCGTGGCCAAGAGGGACATGAGCATAGAGGGCGTCATCGTGGACGGGGTGACGGGCTATCTGTTTGAGAGCGACGACGACGCGGCGGCGTCCATAATAAAAGCCCTGGCGGACGCCGAGGGCAGGCGGGATATAACCCAGAACGCGCTTGAGAGCATATCCCCGCTGTCCTCCAGGCGCTTCGGCAAGAACCTCGAGGCGCTCTACGAGGACGTCATCGAAAAATACAAGGAGCGCGGCTCGCGCTTCCCCAAGCTCAAATTCCCCAAGATAAAGGGCCCCAAACACCTCAAAGCGTAATAGATGTGTTTTGAAACCCCGATTTATTGTAGGGGCAAACCTTGTGTTTGCCCCTGTCCAGGGCAGAGACAAGCTCTGCCCCTACAGGTTTCGGAACAGGTCCAATAAAATCATGCGTCACGCCGGCCGGCCTTTGGCCAGCCTGCGGCAGTGAAAAAAGCCGTAGGCCAGGCCCAGCAGGAACCCGCCGATATGGGCCGCCTGGCCCACATCCGGCATCAGGAAGCTGAAAGCGAACCCGACCAGCACAAATATCACCAGCACATAGACGGATATGCCGTCCAGATCCCGGCCGGAGACGGCCGCCAGCGCCACAGCCGCGCCCATCACGCCGTATACAGCCCCCGACGCGCCCACCGCCACGTTGGCGTCAAACAGCGTCATGCAGCAGTTGCCGAACAGGCCGGCCAGGAAGTATACGCTCAGCAGCCTGAGATTGCCGTAATATTTCGCGGCGCGCGGATAAAAGATCCACAGCCCCAGCGCGTTGCTCAAAAAATGCATAAAGCCCGCGTGCAGGAACATGGCCGTGACCAGGCGGTAGTATTCCCCCGCGCGCAGGACGCGCTCCGGCACGAGCGCGCCGTAGCTCACGAGGGTCTCCGTGTTGGTGCTGCCGCCGTCGGCGGTCATGGCGACGACGAGCAGCAGATTAATAAATATTATGCCCCACATGGGCAGCGGGTTCACGCGCCGCGGCTTGAATGGCGACGCGTTTTCCGCTTCGTCCTTTAAGTGCGAGACCGAGATGGACACGAGCGGGGGCCGCGCACCGTCCGGCTCCTCTTTAAGCCGCGCGAAAGCGGCGTCGCAGGCGCCCTTTAAATTAAACATATCGTCCGTCTGTTTTTGCGAATAGCTGAAACGGCGCTCCTCCCGCAGCCGCTGCGCCCAGAATATCTGGCTGACGCTCTGCCCCTCAAGCGGCCCGGCCGATTGTATAAAGGCCTGAACGCGCGCGTCCTCATATTCGGATACGAAGACGTTCAGGATATAAACCCGACCGGAACCCTGTCTGTCTATGAAGCCTTTGAACGCGGCGTCAAGGCGCTCCAGATTCGCCTGAAACCGGTCAAAATCCAGCTTCTCCGCGTTTATCAGCAAGACATAGCAGAGCGATTGCCCAAACTGCCTCTGCAGTGCCGTCATGGGCGTGTCGCGCGTGATCGCGTAATCGGCGGCCCCGGCGGGCAGATTCGGCGCAAAGCCCATCTCCATGAGCCTTTTATACAATATTGTTATATATTCAAAAATCATGCGGTCTCCGGCTTTACATAGGATATAAGTAGGATTAAATCAAAAGCGTAATATCATAATGTGCTTCGATTGCTCGCTTACACTGCAACCGGCTAAAGCCGGAAGACTTAGTGCCGCCTGAAAGGCGGATGGAATGGCTGAACGCGCCCGCAAAGCTGTAGATGTGTTGTGAAACTTCGGTTTATTGCAGGGCAAACTTTGTTTTACCTATGTCCAGGGCAGAGACAAGCTCTGCCCCTACAGGTTTCGGAATAGTTATTGTAATTATAGGGGACACTTTTAATTCGGCGGGCGGACAGGGTCGTCCGCCCCTACGGAATACGGAATCATTTGCTG
>Ga0209629_10000182_pt1 | contig 31030 bp, 25 predicted proteins | sample TergutCu122P5_FD_187286 | JGI IMG/M metagenome (GOLD analysis project Ga0209629, IMG submission 187286) | Cubitermes ugandensis P5 segment gut microbial communities from Kakamega Forest, Kenya - Cu122 P5 (SPAdes) (version 2) | ecosystem: Host-associated > Arthropoda: Insects > Digestive system...
TTTCAATCTAATAAGAGCAGCATTATCATTTGTAAAATTAAATAATTTGGGTGGTCTTGATTCTATCATTTTTAATCTTAAACGTATGATTTCTGATATAAAACCCTGTGTATTCTTTATTCCATTAAATAATGCTTTTTGTTCCCCTTTTATTGTTGATTCGGCAATTTCTTTTTCCCAATCCCAATATTTGTTTTCAGGAATTAATATTTTAACATCTTGCATTGTTTTTGCTTTGAGAATGTTTAACAAACTTTCAAGTCTTGGTATTACCTCAGCATTTGAATATGGAATCAAATAGTCAAGCAATTTTGAATCCATGTATTCAATGATGCCAGAATAAGAACCATTAACCATTATCGGCTCAAGACCTTGAACATACTGTGTTAATCCGTATAAAGTAGAATCCAAACTCATTTCATAAATATTTTGAAAGTACAAAAATAATAAATATCTTTGCAAAAGAATTCTTTTTACTGCATTTTATTGAAAAATAATAGGTGGAGTAACAGGTGGACTTTACAAATTCAAGATTGTTAAATGCTTAATTATAAGCAAGTGGAAAGAGAGGTTTTACTCTCGTATGCTCCACGCGTTTTTAATATACTGAAGATTTTCTCTATGATCGCCTCCGGAGCGATTTGTTTCAAGCAAGCATAATCTCCACGAAAACAAGGTTTATTTCCGAATACTGAACAAGGACGGCAGGACATATCTATCTGAACCGGATTCAAAGGATTTTGATTGAATCCGTAAAACCCGGTGTAAGGATGCGTTGCTCCCCAAATCGAAATCACCGGCGTATTTACTAAGGATGCTAAGTGCATATTAGCCGAATCCATACTCAGCATCAAATCCAATTGATTCATCAAGAAAAGTTCTTCTTGCAAAGTCATTTGTCCGACTATCGAAGTCACATTTCGATAGTTTTGCGTCCACAATTCCAATCGGTTTTGTTCTTCTTTACTTCCAAAAAGCGTTATTTGCATATTAGGTAGTTCGCTCAAGCCGGCAACTACTTTTTCCATTAATTCTAAAGGATACATTTTTCCTCGATGTTTAGCAAAGGGAGCAATCCCTATCCGGATTAGTTCATTCACCGGTTTTTCGGAAAATAATCCGTCGAAACGAATCGAGGAGTTATAGCCTAATTTCTCAAACACTTGCCGGTAACGATCCGATGTCGTTTTCAGCGGTTGCATAACTTTATGCTTTTGCCGGACCAATTGCCGCTTTTCTTTCCTGCCTTTGTTGATTATTGCTACCGTGGAACCTTTCAAACGAAAATAGCAATCGATTACAAAAGATCGGATCACTCCATGCAAATCGGCAACTTTTACTTCACCTTTGGGAATTACCGCAGCGAGTTCTCTTAACAATCGGAGAATTCCTTTTATCCCTTTATGCTTCTCTTTTGTATATACAGGATATACAGTTAGGTTTGAAGGTTTATTGATGAATAGGGAGTGTCCGGGGTATTGAGTTAGCAATAAAAAATGATCACCGGGGTATTTTTTTGCTACCGAATATAATATGGGAACAGTGATTGCTACATCACCCAATGAAGATAAACGAATGACCAAAATTGTCGACATATTTACTTTTTCCCGTATAAAACGGGGTTCAGATTCGGATCGTTATACATTTTCATCTGCTTATATACCTTCATGTATTTTTTCCCGGATTCTATTTCTGCTAATAAATGATCGATTGCCAGCGATAAATCCTGTTTTTGTTCTAACAGGACGGATGCCTTTTTTCTGCAAGCGTTTCGGTGTTCTTCATCCACATCCTCCCGTAAAGTTTCCTGTTGCATGTGATAAATCTTTAAAGCGAGAATCGACAGGCGGTCGATCGCCCAAGCCGGACTTTCTGTATTGATAGTTGCAGTTTTCGAATATTCTATTGAATGATATTTCTCATAAAAATAACTGTCAATCAATTCGACCAAATCCACCCGCTCTTGGTTGGATCGATCAATTCGCCGTTTGATTTCCAAAGCTTTATGGGTATCAATTTCCGGATCACGGATCAGATCCTCCAAATGCCATTGTACGGTATCAATCCAATTTTTCAGGTAAAGATAATATTCAATGGTTTTCTCGGGATAAGGATTTTGAATTTCTTCGTCAACCTTGTTTATTTGGTGATAATCCGAAATTGAACGTTGGAAAATGGAATAAGCGATTGCTGTAAACTGCATATTTTTTTGTTTTAAAACCGTACAAATATAGCTGAAATTTTCGGAATTAACCGTAACTTTGCAAAACAAATATATCGGAATGTATGAGAACTTTTGTTTGTTTTGTTATAATTACCGGGCTGTGTTGGTTCAGTTTACCCCTTTCTGCACAAAATATTTATACAGTTACTTCCGTTCCTAACGATCATCTGATAAATGCCGCCGATTATGTAACCAATCCCGACGGAATCATTTCTCGTACTGCCGAAGATACTATAAATACAATGATTGCTTCAATTGAAAATGTTTCAACGGCTGAAATTGCAGTTGTTTTACTTTCTTCAATTGGTGAGGATGACATCGATGATTTCGGTACGCGCCTTTTCACGCAATGGGGTATCGGAAAAAAGAACGATAACGGTTTGCTATTTCTATTAGTATATGACCAAAAACAAATGATTTTCAGAACCGGCTATGGTTTAGAAGGCGTGCTTCCCGATGTGATTTTATCACGCGTGATTCGTAACGATATTTCCCCCTTGCTTCACACCGGTGATTTTGATGGTGGAATTATTGCAGGCATTACCAAGGTCTGCGATTATCTGAAAAATCCGGCAACCGTCCAAGAAATTATGCTAAAGCAAGAAGCAGATCAACAAGTTCGAACAATAAGATATTTGTGGATTTATTTGGGAATCTCGGTGATAATAGCCGTCGCTTTCTTTTATTATCTCTTATCCAAATCCGGTTTAAAAATAACAAACTATCAGAAATACCTGTCGTTAAGTAAACAAAAGGGAGTGGTAATTATCTTTACCGTTTTATTTCCGGTTTTGATGATTTTGTATGCTTTAATTTATTTTCTTGTACTCAAGAGGCTCCGTACTCGCCCCATCGCATGTAACCGGTGCGGAAATAAAATGATCCGTTTAAGTGAGTCTATGGAAGATACCTATCTTACTCCGGCGCAACAGACTGAAGAAAGCATTCAATCCGTAGATTACGATGTTTGGCGTTGCGAGCAGTGTGGAAATACGGAAACATTGGCTTTTGATCGGGCTTCCGGATATACGAATTGTCCATATTGCCGGGCAAAAACGTTCTATTTAGCGCAAAATCGAATCGTCAGAAATGCTACGTCATTTTCGCAAGGACAAGGAGAACGAATTTATACTTGTAAAAATTGTAATAAAATAGTGACGAGACCTTATACTATTCCTCAGATTATCATACCTCCTACAACTTTCGGCAGAGGCGGAGGCGGAGGCTTTGGCGGCGGGTTAGGAGGCGGAGGTTTCAGCGGCGGTTCCTGGGGCGGAGGAAGCACCGGCGGTGGCGGCGCTCGAGGCGGCTGGTGAAACGTCAAACAATAATGGAGTGGTGCATCAGCGTAAGCGCTAAATAATAGATGGCGAATGCGATGATTATTATTCCGACGATTCGGTTTATTATCAACAGCACATGGAGATTTACTTTTTTCCGTAACTTCCCGACTAAAAAAGTGATTAGAAACCACCACGACAGCGCTCCGGCTAAAATACTCGCTAAACCCAATAAAATAGAGAACAGTTTTTCTTCAGGAGCAATAAAATTAAAACGGGCAAAAAGTATAATATAGACAAAAATAATAGAAGGATTGGATAAGGTGAGAATAAAAGTAGTAACCGTATCCTGAAGGTATGACTCATTAATATTTCCGTCCGGGTCGCGAAGCCGCTTGAAAGGGTTTGAAAGAAATATATAAGCCCCGAAAACCATCATCAAAGTGCTTGCGATTATTTTTAAAATATATTGATTTACAGTGATAAAATCAAGAATAAAACCCATTCCCAGACTGATAATGCTTGCATAAAAAACATCAGAAAGGGCAGCGCCTACTCCGGTGAAAAATCCGTGCCACTGCCCTTTACTCAACGTTCTTTGCAAACAAAGTATTCCGATAGGTCCCATCGTTGGAGCTGATATCAAAACTCCAATGAGAAATCCTTTATAAATAATGTCGACAATATTCAACATGCAAATTATGAATTATGAATTATGAATCATGAACCATTTTGAATTATAATAATTCATAATTCATAATTCATAATTGTTATAACGCTTTTATTTCTTTCAAAACCAAATTGGTTGAACGAACCGCATCTGCGCTTTTTTCAAACTGCGCTTTTTCTTCTGTATTCAAGTCTAACGTTACGATTGTTTCGACGCCGTTGCGACCAATAACTGCAGGTACACCGATACAAATATCTTTTTGTCCGTATTCGCCATCTAAGTAAACGCAAGAAGGAATCAACCGTTTGTAATCATTAATAATCGACTGAGCTACATAAGCTCCACAAGCTCCGGGCGCATACCATGCCGAAGTTCCAAGTAATTTAGTCAAAGTTGCTCCGCCAACCATGGTATCAGCAACTACTTTATCCAATTCTTCAGGGTTCAGTAGACCGGATACCGAAACGCCGTTATACGTAGCCAAACGCTTCAGTGGAATCATGGTTGTATCGCCGTGTCCACCGATCACTATTCCGTCCACTTCTGCCGGATTTACATTCAATGCCCGGCTCAGATAATATTTAAAGCGCGAGCTGTCTAAAATACCGCCCATACCGAAAACGCGATTTTTGGGTAAACCGGTTGCTTTCAGCGCCAAATACGTCATCGTGTCCATCGGATTAGCTATGATGAGGAAAATAGCGTTGGGAGAATAACGTAAGCAGCTATTAACTACAGCTTTTACGATGTCGGCGTTTGTCCCGATCAATTCTTCGCGAGTCATTCCCGGTTTGCGGGGAATACCGGAAGTAACAACAATAACATCCGAGCCGGCTGTCTGCGCATAATCGTTGGTTACTCCTACGACTTTTGTTTCAAAACCCAAGGTTTGAACGCTCTGCAAGATGTCCATCGCTTTTCCTTCCGCTACTCCTTCTTTTACGTCAAGCATGACGACTTCGCCTGCAATTTTGTTATATGCTAAAACATTAGCACAGGTTGCGCCTACATTTCCGGCGCCTACGACAGTTATTTTTGCCATAAAAAAATAAATTAAGATTGTTTGTTAAACAGATACAATATGTTCCGCTTTCTTTTTTATAAAATCGCTTTTAATTTCTCTTCCAATATATTTTTGGAGGCAACTCCAATATGTTTATCCTGTAATGCGCCGTTTTTAAAGAAAAGAACGGTAGGAATGCTCCGAATACCGTATTCTCCCGGTATTTCGTCGTTTTCATCTACGTTCATTTTGCCGATAACAGCTTTATCGCTGTATTCACCGGCCAATTCTTCAATCGTAGGTGCAATCATTCTGCAAGGTCCGCACCATTCTGCCCAAAAATCAATCACTACGGGTTTATTCCCGTTTATCAATTCCTTAAAACTCTCATCTGTAATGTCTATTGCCATATTTTTTATTATAAAATTATTAATTAATCGAAAATTTTATTTGATTGCTTTCCAAAAAACGAATAATTTCCTTATTAACCGTAAATTTTTGAATCTCGGTAAACAAAGAAACCGACAGATGTTTTTCTATCTCTTCTATCTTAAAATATAACGAACTTCCTCCCGGATTATTTTTTATCAGAAAAGATAATTCTGTTATTATTTTATCATTTAATTCATGCAAAGGCAATGTAAGCGTAATTTTCTTGACTAAGGTATTTTTCACGTCTGCAATCGGTTGAATGAGACTGATTTTGAAATCCAAAACGTTTTCCTTATATTGACGAGGGACAAATTTGCCTTTAATAAGCAAGCATATATGCGGATGACCATATTTACCGTAGTCGATGAAATCATTCCCAAAAAGAGGGATTTCCGCGCTTCCTGAAAAATCTTCCAATTTTATCACTCCATATAAATTGCCCGCTTTGGTATTTCCTTGTTTAAAAGAAGTAACTATCCCACCGATTATCAAATCTTTATTACGATGAGTATTTTTTGCTTCATTGAAATCTTTCAATTCCAAATTACAGATATAATTCAAAATTACGAAATAATCATCTAACGGATGTGACGATAAATAAATCCCGACTAAATCTTTTTCTTTATTTAACCGCTCGATGTTGCTCCAAGACTCAGTGGAAGGTATTTCCGGTGTAGCAATATCAATAGAATTTAATCCTCCGAACAGCGAGTGCATCGCCGAATTTTTATCGGTTTGATACTTATTGCCGTAACGCATTAAGGTTTCCAAGAAAACTTCCCCTTTAGTGTTCGTTGCAAAAAACTGTTCGCGTTTAATTTCATGAAAAGTATCGAAAGCTCCCGAATAACAAAGCGCTTCGATATTTTTTTTATTGCAAGCTGTAAGATTTACTCTTTCTACAAAATCGAAAATCGTTTTGAATGGTCCATTCGCATTTCGTTCTTTCACAATCGCTTCTACCGCCGATTCGCCTACGCCTTTCACTCCTCCCAAACCGAAGCGGATATTTCCCTCTTTATTCACCGTGAAATTCAGATCCGATTCATTGACGTCCGGTCCTTTCACTACGATACCCATAGTGCGGCATTCATCCATAAACTTAGTGATTTCTCCAATATCGTCTTTGTTCCGGGTTAAGTTGGCAGCCATAAATTCGGCCGGAAAGTTAGCTTTCAGATAAGCCGTATGATAAGCCACAAGCGAATAGCAGGTTGCATGGGATTTATTGAACGCATATTTAGCAAATTCCGCCCAATCCGTCCAGATTTTTTCTAATTTTTCCGGTGGGCCAAAACCGTTATTGGTAGCTCCTTCAATGAATTTCTTATGCAAGGCTTCCATTTTATCTTTGGATTTTTTCCCCATTGCTTTCCGCATTTCGTCGGATTGTCCGCGAGAGAAACCGGCTAAATCGCGACTCAGAAGCATCACCTGTTCCTGATAAACTGCGATTCCATAGGTTTCTTTCAAACGGGATTCCATTTCCGGAAAATCGTATTTTATTTCCTTGCGACCATGTTTTCGATCAATGAAATCCGGTATATATGCCATTGGACCGGGTCGATACAGGGCGTTCATGGCTATCAAATCTTCGAACTTGGTAGGCTTCAAATCGCGCAGGTATTTTTGCATTCCGGCCGATTCAAACTGGAAAGTGCCTACCGTCTGACCTTTACTGAATAATTCGTAGGTAGTTTCGTCATCTAAGGGGACTTGGCTGATATTGATATCGATCCCCTTCGATTTTTTAATATTGGCAAGCGCTTCTTTGATAATGGATAATGTTTTAAGTCCGAGAAAATCCATTTTAATCAATCCGATGGTTTCAATGATGGACCCTTCGTATTGCGTAACCCGTACCTCTTCATCGCTTCCCTTTTCTTTTGCTGTACTTAACGGAACATAATTGGTAAGATCGTCTGCGCCGATAATGATTCCGCAGGCATGAACGCCTACTTGCCGGACAGTGCCTTCCAGCATTTGGGCGTATTTCAATGTATCGGATAGATTGCGATCAGTCGAATGCCGCGCTTCGTATAATTCCGGAACATATCGGATGCAGTTTTCTATTGTTATTTTCATCGGATTACCTTCTTCGTCATCGGGCAACCGATCGGGAATCAGTTTGGTTAACCGGTCAGCTTCCTGAAGCGATAAACCCTGCACACGCGCCACATCTTTGATGGCTAATTTAGCAGCCATCGTGCCGTAAGTTACGATATGAGCAACTTTTTCTTTTCCGTATTTATCTGTCACCCAACGCAAGACATCCGTACGTCCGTCGTCATCGAAATCAATATCAATATCGGGCATGGATATACGGTCGGGATTCAGGAAGCGTTCAAACAGCAAATCGTATTTTAAGGGATCGATATCTGTAATTCCCAGGCAGTATGCGACAGCCGATCCGGCAGCCGAACCTCTGCCCGGTCCTACGGATACCTCCATGGATTTGGCTGCCTGAATAAAATCCTGTACAATCAGAAAATAACCGGGATATCCCATTGTTTTCATCGTATCGAGTTCAAATTCGATGCGTTCGAGCACCTCCGGCGGAACAGGATCGCCATATCGCGTTTTTGCTTTTTGTAAAGATAATTCGCGTAAATAATCGGCTTCTAATTTGATACGGATCACTTTTTCGTAACCGCCCAATTTATCGAATCGCGTTTCATCTTCTTTGTTAAATTCTTTGCGAAGCGTTTCTTCGGAATATTTTTCACGGTAGGTTTCTTCGGTTGCAAATGTTTTCGGTATGGGGAAACGCGGCATGATGGCTTCGGAATCAATGTCGTAAAATTCAACTTTATCTGCAATTTCCAGCGTATTAGCTAAAGCTTCCGGAAGATCAGGGAAAATAGCGCGCATTTCTTCCTGCGTTTTGAACCACTCTTGTTTGGTATAACGCAACCGGTTGGGATCGTTCAAATCTTTGCCGGTGTTTAAGCAAATCAGACGATCATGCGCTTCGGCATGCTCTTCATTGACAAAATGTACGTCATTAGCGACGATACATTTGGTATTTGTTTTCCGGGCTAAATCCAATAATACAGGATTCACTATCATCTGTTTTTCATAAACGGTTTGGTCTGCTCCTTCTTTATCGGTCTTATGCCGGTGAAGTTCCAAATAAAAATCATCGCCGAAGATCGATTTAAACCATTGTATGGAATTTTCTGCCTCTTTAATATTATCATCAAGAATTTTTCGTGGAATTTCTCCTGCTAAGCAAGCTGTGCTGACGATCAATCCTTCGCTGTATTGCTTCAGCAGTTCTTTATCAATGCGCGGACGGTAATAATGTCCGTCGATCCAGGATGTAGAAACTAATTTACAAAGATTTTGGTATCCTTTCTTATTTTTAGCCAACAAAACCAAATGCCAGCCACCCCCATCTTCTTTCGTTGTTTTATCTGATAGAGAACGACGAGCGCAATAGGCTTCTACACCCAAAATGGGTTTGAATTTTTGGGATGCGCCTCGCTTACTATTTACTTTATTGACATAGTCGTAAAACTCCTTTGCACCGAACATATTGCCGTGATCGGTAAGCGCTAAAGCATTCATTCCGTCAGCTATGGCTTTATCGACCAGCGCCGGAATGGACGACATTCCATCCAGTAGGGAATAATGGGAGTGAACATGTAAGTGAATAAAGGGAATATCCGTATTTTCAACCGTTTGCATTTTTTCCGAGAGATTTTTTTCTATAAACCGGATGCAAATATAGGAAAAAATCGGCAAGAAAAAAAGCAAAAATGCGAAGAGATTACTTTGCAAACAACGTTTAACATGTTGGATTTTTTTTTTAAGTATGTAAGAATAATAAAAATTGTTATTAACTTTGTCCGATCGATATCGATTGAATAAAAATTGATTCAAATACTTCATGATGACAGGAAAAGAGAGAATTCAAACAGTACTTTCGCACCGTGAGGCAGACCGGATTGCATTGGATTTCGGAGCAACATCGGTTACCGGAATTCATGTTAAAAAAATTGCCGAATTCCGACGCTATTATGGTTTGGAAGACAAGCCGGTGAAAGTAATCGAACCATTCCAAATGCTTGGCGAGGTGGATGACGAACTGAAGAATATTTGGAATGTGGATGTTGTTGGTGTGGGCGGTCGAACGGATATGTTCGGACACTTTCAGAAAGATTTCGTAGAGATGAAAATGCCGTGGGGGCAACCGGTTTTATTACCTCAATCGTTCAAAATGAAAGAAGACAACGGGAACATTTATGTTTTTCCGCAAGGCGATACCCGCTGTGCGCCAACGGCTATAATGCCTGCAGGCGGATATTTCTTCGATGCCATTGAACGAGGACGTATCACTGAACCGGATGAGGCGCTTACTATCGAGGATAACTTGGAAGAATTTGCGTTGATGTCCGATGATGATCTGTCTTATTGGAAAGAAGCGCTTACCAAGGCCCGCGCTTCCGGAAGAGCGGTAATTGCAAACATAGGAGGATCCGGCCTTGGCGACATCGCCTTGATTCCGGGACTCAACCTGAAAAATCCGAAGGGAATTCGTACCATTACCGACTGGTATATGTCAACGGTCATGAGAGAAGATTTTATACGGGAAATTTTCGAACGACAAACAGACATCGCATTACAGAATATTGACAAAATCAACCAAATTGCAGGTGATTGCATTGATATTATTTATATTTGCGGAACCGACTTAGGTACACAAGACAGTCAATTTTGCTCGGCTGAAACCTTATCGACATTATATGGGCAATCCTACCGGAAAATCAACGAACGGGTGCATTCCCATACCTCTTGGAAAACCTTCAAACATTGCTGCGGAGCCATTGAACCCTTATTGGAAACGTTTATCGATTTAGGGTTCGATATTATCAACCCGGTACAAATAAATGCTGCGGGTATGGATCCGAAAAATCTGAAAGAAAAGTATGGCGACCGCATCTCTTTTTGGGGAGGCGGAATTGATACACAACGCGTGCTGCAAACCGGGACTCCGAAAGATGTTAAAAATCAAGTGTATCAATTATGCGAGATTTTTGGAAGGGGCGGCGGTTTTGTGTTTAATACAGTACATAACTTGCAAGCCAATGTCCCGCCTGAAAACGCTTTTGCTCTGATGGACGCTATTTGTGAATTAAGAATTAAAAGTTAAAAATATATATATAAAAATTTAATTATGAGTAATTTAATAGATCTAATATCCGAATGTGTAGAAACCGGGAAAGTAAACCTAAGTTCTCCTTATCCTCCACAAATGAAAGGTCAACCGGGCGCAGATGAACTTACTCGCCAAGCGCTTGATGAAGGCATAACACCCGACGACATTTTAAACAAAGCATTAGTGCCGGCAATGGATCGCGTAGGGCAAAAATATACCGAGAAAAAGATTTTTGTTCCGCAAATGTTGCTTGCAGCCAAAGCAATGTCAGTCGCAATGGAACATCTTAAACCATTTTTCCAATCCGGAGAAGTAAAAAGAAAAGGCGTAATGATTATGGGAACGGTGACAGGCGATTTACACGACATCGGCAAAAACCTGTGTTGCATAATGGTGGAAGGCGCCGGCTGGGAAGTGATTAACTTGGGCGTCGATGTAAAACCCGAACAATTTATCGCCGCCCTCGAAACTCATCCCGGAGCCGTTGTCGGTCTATCAGCGCTACTTACTACTACCATGGTAAATATGAGTGCAATCATAACATCCTTACGAAAGAAATTCCCGGATGCAAAGGTAATTGTAGGTGGAGCTCCCGTAAATTACGATTTTGCTAAAAGTATCGGCGCTTCCGGCTACGGAAAAGACCCGCAAGAATTAATCGCTTGGCTGAACAACAATATTGCCTGATTAGGTTATCGGATAAGCCCGCTTGACTTTCGTTTATAACAGGTTTTTAATTCGCAAAAATAACAGCCGTACATTTTTTCTTTTACATTCTTCCCGATACCGATAATGCCGCTGATAGATTTGATCGGTATCATCAGATAAACATCCGACAGAGTTATATCACATGGATTCCCTCCCAAAAGGCGGAATATTTCCTTTTGCGCCGATAAATGCCAGCCGCAATAACCCGGACTGTATCGATTGGTATGTCGTAAATCACCGATTTCCTTCTCCAACATTCTTTCCATATAATCCCCTGTTTCTTCAGCAATGCAACTGCCAATGAGGTCGGTCGTATAGATTTTCAGCATATCATTCTCCTTTTTCAACGCATCCTGAAATTGTTGAAAAGAATTGCCTGCAGTGGCAGCAAATAGAGCAAAACTCTCCGAACCTTGCATCAAAGACGATAAAATAGAGCCGACTTGAAGATGAGCGCCTTCATCTAAGCATACCGTCTCGTCTTCAATATGACCGGCATATATTTGAAAAGTGCATAAAGGAGTGGTTATTTCTTGTATCTCTTTCAGCAATGATTTCGTCAGGGTATCCACTTGTTCGTCCGGTTGCGTATTCCCGTATCCCATATCGGCATAAACTTTGTCTTCTGTAACAGAAAGGGATGAATAATTCGGTGTATAGCGTTTCATCATTTTTCTTTTATAAAAATATTCAAAAGTAAAACAATTCCTTCGGATGTGCAAGCGTACCTATGTAATCGTTGATTTCTCCGAGCAACTGTAATCTCACGCTCCGGCTTACAAGGAGGCTGCAATCGGTTTATTAATAATGGGTTTCGGAGGTGGCATTCTGTTACTTTTATAATTATTAATGTTTTTACCATAATTCACAAATTTTATTGTAATTTTGAACTCCTAATCAATCCTATTTATTATGGAATTACTAACAATATTTTCTTTAAAAGAGATTGAGCAAAAGGCCGTGTCATGGAACGACATAGTCAATTTTCTCACTCATCAGGCATTAGATTTTGGTTTAAAACTACTGATTTGTATTGTCATATACATTGTAGGAAAGAAACTGATAAGGCTTTTAAATAACGTTTTGGAAAAATTAATGAACAACCGAAATTTAGATGTTTCGGTGATTTCTTTTCTTACCAGTTTGGTGAATATCTTGCTGACCGTTGTCTTGTTAATCACTATCGTTAATATTTTGGGAATCAACAACAGCTCGTTTTTAGCGCTTTTCGCTTCAGTCGGCGTAGCTTTGGGTATGGCGCTAAGCGGTACGATGCAAAACTTTGCAGGTGGAGTGATGATTCTCTTGTTTCGTCCCTACAAAATCGGCGATTATATACAGGCGCAAAATCAGGAGGGTACAGTTAAATCGATTCAAATATTCAGCACTGTGCTTATTACCGGCGATAACCGTACAATTTACGTTCCAAACGGCGGATTAAGCAATAATGTCATTGTTAATTTCAACAACCAAGATATGCGCCGAATCGAATGGACTATTAATATAGCATACGGAACAGATTATGATAAAGCTAAATCAACATTATTAGATATTCTGTCTTCCGATAATAGAATTGAGAGCAACCCAAAACCTTTTGTCGCTTTGAAAGCGCTGAGTCCTAATTCGGTAGATGTACTGATTCGTGCCTGGGCAAAACGTTCCGATTATTGGGATGTATATTTTAATATAAACGAAAAAATATATAAGATATTTACAGATAAAGGTATTGATATGCCTTTCCCGCAAATGACGGTTCATTTGTCAGACGATTCAAGAAAAAACTGAGAAAGATTATTAATATTGCTTTCTTTTTGTTATTTTTTTGTATTTTTGTACTGCTTTTTTAACTGACTTAAATATCATCTTATATGATAAAAATTTCTCCGAAAGAAGTAATTGATTGGGCGAAAAGTTTTCTCCAACAAGCTGATGCGGAATTAACTCCCGATGAAGTAAAAGAACAAAAGAAATTTGCTTCATTAATACAAACGCCTAAGTACAAAACATTTCTTTCACGAATGCTGGACGAATCTTCTCAGATTCGGGATAACCGGCAGTTGAATAAACGGGTAAGAGAAATTATCAAAGAATATGGTATTCCTGATTTTTTCAGCAGTTTCGACCGGTCGTTAATAAAATTATATCTTGTTTTCGGACATTGGTTTCCAAGCATTGCAATACCGATTTTTAAAAGTAAACTTCGACAGCAAACAGACAAAATTATAATTGCAGAAGAACGTCCCGATTTGACTAAACATTTGGAACAGCGGGCGAAAAGCCAAATCGGACAGAATGTTAATTTGCTGGGCGAAGTCGTGTTGGGCGACAAGGAAGCCGAACAACGCTACCAACATTACCTCCAAGCATTGGAAGAACCGGATATCAATTATATTTCCATTAAATTATCGGGGATTTATGCCCAAATTCATCCGTTAAGTTACCAACAAAACAAAGAAGAACTTTGCGAATTAGTTGCCGGCGTATACCGGAAAGCGATTGATTTTCCTTATACAGATTTCTCCGGAGTGAAACGTCCGAAATTTGTTAATCTTGATATGGAGGAATACAAAGATACGGAATTGACGTTAGACGTATTTCTCGATCTTTTAAGCCGTCCGGAGTTTAACCATTATGCTGCCGGAATTGTGGTGCAAGCCTACCTTCCTGATGCTTCCGCATTTCAGCGCCGTTTGCTCAATTTTGCAAAAAAACGAGTATCTGAAGGCGGAGCGCCAATCAAGATGCGTTTGGTGAAAGGCGCTAACCTGCAGATGGAAAGCATTATTTCTTCCTTGCGGGGATGGCCGAATCCGGTTTATCCGACCAAAGTGGATGTCGATGCCAATTATTTGCACATATTGGATACTGCTTTGTTGCCGGAAAATGCGAAAGCCTGCCATATTGGTGTTGCATCGCACAATTATTTCACCATTGCTTATGCTCATCTCCTTGCAGAAAAAAACGGCGTTTCGGAATTCATCACCTTTGAAATGCTTGAAGGAATGGCGAATAATTTGCCGCGTGTTATGCGTAAATTACAAAAACAAATTATTTTATATACACCGGTTGTGAAAGCCAACCACTTTTTAAATGCCATTTCTTACCTTGTCCGCCGGTTGGACGAAAATACAGGGAAAGACAATTTTCTGAGATATACTTTTAATCTGAAATTAGACAGTACGCAATGGAATTTCTTGGCAGAACAGTTTCTTGAAGCTTATCTCAGGAAAGATACGATTCACACAATTCCTTTCCGCAAACAAAACCGGAATGAAAAAGCCGTTTCTCCGGAAGACATCCATACATTCGCCAACGAACCCGATACCGACTTGGATTTGCCGCAAAATCGACAATGGGCCTTGAACGTATTGAAAAAATGGAAAACCTCGGTAAATGAAAAAAACTTTATTGTTCCTGTTCAAATAGGCGACAGGGAATTGATTACAGAAAATAAAAAACTGTATTGCGACCGAAGCCGCAATGATGAAGCAACATTTTGCGAAGCCAATTTATCTTCTTTTGAACAGGTAAAAAATATCGTTGAAATTGCTGAAAAAGATTTATCCGGATGGCGAAAAATTTCTTTGGAAAAACGCAATAAAATCTTGCATAATGTTGCCGAAAATCTGAGTAACAACCGCGGCGATTTAATCGGTTGTATGTCCGCAATTACAGGTAAAACATTTACCGAAGGCGATATAGAAGTATCCGAAGCTATCGATTTTTGCCGCTATTATCCTATATCAATGAAGCTGTTCGACGAATTATCGACGGTTTCTTATCAACCGAAAGGAATTATTCTGGTCATTCCACCATGGAATTTCCCGTTGGCAATTCCTGTCGGCGGTGTGGCATCAGCGCTCGCCGGTGGAAATACGGTGATCTTAAAACCGGCGACTGTAGCGCTTCCCATCGCATGGTTATTTGCCAATTGTTTCTGGGATGCAGGCGTTCCGAAAGACGCCTTGCAAGTGGTTTGCCCGGCCGACCGAACCGCATTGAACTACTTGACAACTCATCCTTCCGTCAAACACGTCATCTTAACCGGCGGAACCGATACCGCTTTCCGCATCTTAGAAAACAGTCCCCGCAAACCTCTTTCAGCGGAAACCGGAGGTAAAAACGCAATCATTGTTACCGCCAACGCCGATCAGGATCATGCGATTCTGAATGTTGTTTCCTCGGCATTCAGTAATGCGGGACAAAAATGCTCCGCATGTTCATTGTTGTTGGTCGACAAAAAGACATATAAAAATACATCCTTCCAATCGAAATTGAAAGATGCCGTTACAAGTTTGCGTACAGGAAGCGTTTGGGACACAATGAACTATGTCGGCCCGATGGTTGACAACCGCAATGAGAAACTGCTGTATGCCATTGAGCATCTTGAAGAAGGCGAATCGTGGTTGGTGCCGCCCGAATTTGTTGATGAAAAGAAATATATTTTGAAACCCACCGTGAAATGGGGTGTGAAGCCGGGTAGTTACACGTTTGAAAATGAATTGTTTGCTCCGCTTTTGTCTGTAGTATGCATAGATAACTTGAAACAAGGCGTAGCTTATGCCAATTCTTCGGAATACGGATTAACAGCCGGATTACAAAGTATAAATGAAGAAGAACAATTTTATTGGAAACACAGGATCGAAGCCGGTAACTTATACATCAACCGCGGAATAACCGGCGCAATTGTTCGACGACAGCCGTTTGGAGGAATGAAGCGATCGACTTTCGGGGGTGGAATTAAAGCCGGAGGACCTAATTATGTTTCCTGTTTTGTGGATTTTACAGAAAAACCAATCCGGGTAACTGAACAAACAACGAAATTGAGTAATTTGGTTTTTACCGAAAACGACAAAAACCGTATCAATTTTGCGTTTACCAATTACCGGAAAATTTGGGAAGAGGAATTTTTCCGGGAAAAATATGTTTCCGACATATACGGGGAAGAAAATATCTTTCGTTATCTTCCTGTGAAAGAAATGGTATTTCGAATATATGGAAAAGATAAATTGGCGGATATTCTTTTGGTTATGATTGCAGCTAATACAGCACAAATTCCTTTAACGATAAGTATAGCCGAAAATAATCCATTCCTTGAAACTATTTGGAGTTTAATAACGAATTTTTATGGAATGTATGTAATTTCTCAAGACGAAACCGCTTTCGTTGAAACGATTGACCAATACAAACGGATTCGCACCGTTTCCCCGGAAAGCGGTTCGGACGCCCTTTATCAAAAAGCAGCCCAACTCGGAAAATACATCGCCGACCGGAAACCACTCATCGAAGGGCGGATCGAATTGTTGCATTATATGCAGGAGCAAAGCATTGCCCGGGAATATCATCGGTATGGAAGCATCTTTGGGGAAATTTCGATTGACGCTTAGAAACACAATTTAATCACTTCACTCCCTGCCAGAAGAAAGGCTCCTGTTCCGTAAACTTCCCAACTGTCTGCATTGAAGTTTTTGCGTGGGTCAGCTCCAATCGGTTGAACCCATCCTAAGCGGCCCTCCTCGTTGATGCATCCGTTTAAGGCGATCCAGGCTTTTTCAACAGCCGGTCGATACAATTTGCTATCCAACAGGCCTGCATTAATACCCCAAGCTAAAGCATAACAAAAAAAGCCGGAACCGCTGGTTTCACCTCCGGGGTATGATTCCGGATCCAATAAACTCACTCTCCATAATCCATCCGGTTGCTGTAGGGTCAATATCCTCGCAGCCATTTCTTTATACAATTGTTCGTAAAAAGGACGCTCCGGATAATTGGTCGGAAGTTCGCTGAGGATGCGCGCCAATCCTCCCATAACCCAACCATTTCCCCGTGACCAAAAGATCAATTTGCCGGTGGCTTCTCTTCGATCGTTTCCATCATTTTTAATAACATAATTCAAATCCCGTGCAAAGAGGTGCTCCTTTTTATTATACAATAATTGATAGCATTCTTTATAGTAAGTATCGTTTTGCTTCAAATAGTCCTTATTTTTCAAGGAGATACCCATCTTTACCATAGTAGGAGGCGCCATAAACAGAGCATCGCACCACCACCATTTTATGACTTCAATGCCTTTGGTAGGATAAGGTTTTGACATAAACAATTTCAAGGTATCGATAGTAGGTTGGATCATCTCCGGTTTTTTCTCTATCCGGTATAAGTCGATGTATGTTTGGCAGATGGCAATATCGTCGGCATGATACCACCGAGGCCCCGGCTTCCAATGCGTAGAATCGTTGCCCATTGCCAATAAAGCATTATATAAGGATTGAGACCGGGTTGTTTTCCATGCTGCAAAAACCCCTGCATAAAAAGCCCCGTTGGTCCAGTCGTTGGATACATGCTTCGGATGTTTTAACTGCCATTCAGCCGATTTTTCCAAGATAGATTTGATATAATCCGGAGTGAAGTATTTTTTCCCTTCGATTGTAAGTTCGGGCGCAAAGAATTTATTCGCAAAACGTAGGTATTGCTCCCAATCGTAGGCAGTGAGAGCATGTTGTCCCGAACGGATGTGATAGGCTATTTGTCCGGATAATTCGGGCTGATCGACCGGAGGCATTTCAGCGACAGGGATTCCTTTTAATCCGAAAAGCCGGTAAACCGGATTTGCATGAAAGCCGCTTAAAAATTCTCCTTTCGGATCAGCCCAACGATCTTCTTCTGCGCTGGCAATATAAACCGGACGAGGCGCCATTAAAGCGATCAATTCGTGTTGATCAAAAGGCAATGCATCTTCTTTATTGTTGTATTTTTTGAAATTATCGCAAAACCAATAAGGAAATTGTTTATTGATAAGCTCTACCGTTTCACCGATCCTTCTTATCGATAAGGCGGCGCCTCCGCAACCGGATTCGTTCGAAATAACCAATGCGAAACGCGGATCATTAGCTCCGGCCCATAAAGCGGCTTTTCCTAAACGAGAATGACCGATGACCGCCACTCGTTTTGCATCTACTTGTTTGTCTGTTTGAAGATAATCCATTGCCCTGCTCAATCCCCATGCCCAAGCGGCAATATTTTGCCATTCATCGGGCTTCGGACGGGTTTGACCGGCAGCGTAAAACAAGGGGAATACTCCTTTTTGAAATCCATTATCGTAATCGGGAGCAATATCTCCGCAATAAATAGTCGCCACGCCGTATCCGTTTTGAAGGATACGCTCGATGGGCCATGCGGAAGCATCACTGCCACGAAGAGATTCATTGGCGCGATTATTGGTTATTACCGACTGATTCATCACCCAATTAGGTGTAATCGTAATTCCGGGATCGACATTGACCGTATAATTGCCGTAAAAATTCAATCCGGCGAAAACCGGAACAGGCTTTTTATTCCCTGCCGGTAAATACATTAAGATAGTCATATATTGATCTTCGTTCTTTGAAAAATAAACATTGACTTCTTTTCGTATCGCTTTACCTCCTAACGCTTGTTTATCTTCCGAAAGTACTTGAAAGTGCAAATCTTTGGGAGCATGGGGAGCCTTTCCGAACATTTGAGTTTCAAAGAGTTTCAGAATCTCCGGCCTGCGTTTTTTATTCCATTCCTCGGAAGTGGTTACTATTTTCCCGGTACTCAATTTCAATGGATTGAGAAGGACGTAGGGAGGGATTTTACTTTCGTCGTAATTGACCGTTTGTCCATAGGAAACAGCTGAATACGCAAAAATTTGAATGAGAAGAAAAATCTTTTCAAAACTCGCGAATCGAATGTTTTTCATGTCGGAAATTATTGATTATAAGTATTCCAATTATACTTCCCGTTCACCGTGATAATCAAACTTACATTGTCAGATGCTACGATATCTTTATTGGGAGTAAAAGTTACTTTTAAAGTTGCGGTTTTATCCTTTCCTGTATAAGCAGTGAATAAAGATTTTGCAAATGAGGTTACCTTGTCTCCACCCTGCGGTTCGTCTGATCCAAAATCGTTTGGACCGGGAGTTGCAGTTACAGTTCCAAAATTATTAATCGGAGTAATGCTGTTTATTTGTATTGTAAAGTTATTCAATACTACTCCGGCCATATTTTTCAAACCTGAAACTTGAATCGTGTTATCATAGCTCTGAAACTCGCCACTGATAAAATTATTGGCATCAATCCCCGGCACATCCGACAAGTTTATTTTGGCTTCCGGCAATGTAACACTTGATCCTGCAAATCCCTTCACGGAAAATGTCCATGTAGTCTTAATTATCTTCTGCACCGGCGTAGGTGCGGGACCATCATTTCCCCCACACGATACAAACACTAATGTCATAGCGACAAACAACGATGAAATAAAAACTAATTTTTTCATAAATCGATCTATTTAAATGATTAATATTTTATAATTCATAATTCACACAAAGGTAATACTATTTTAAATAAACAAAAGCAATCGATCATTCTTTTTCAAAACGATACCGTACAAAAAGTTCAATCGCCTGATATTCGGCCATTCCCAACTTGTCATAGCGCACGGCGGTTGCCATATTGCGTTCCTCGGCTCGTTGCCAAAACTCGCGTGGGTCGGTACCCGGAAATAAAGGGCGGTCTTTCTGCGATTGATGCTTGAATATAGCCATCCGCTTGATCCGGCTTTCCTCCGGACTTAGCGGCACAGCCATATCCACTTCTGAAACGTCCCATTCTTGCCATGCGCCGCGATACAGCCACAGCCGGCAATCGTTCAGCCAATCTTCATTTTTAAGTTGTTTTAAAGTTTCAAGAATAGCGGCAAAACAGACTCGGTGCGTACCGTGCGGGTCAGACAAATCGCCCGCGGCGAAAATCTGATGGGGTTTTACTTTTTGTAATAAGTCGGCAATAATTGTTATATCTTCTTGTCCGATTGGTTTTTTCTTTATCGTTCCTGTTTCATAGAAAGGTAAATTTAAGAAATGAATTCGATCTTCGGGAATTCCGAGATAGCGGCAAGCCGAACGAGCTTCTCCTTGGCGAATAGCTGTTTTTGCTGCTGCAATAGTCGAAAGGTCGATTTGACCGGGGCGCTTATGAGAGAAAAAATCCAAGGTATTGTGATAGGCTTTTTGTGCCTTCTGTTCATCCCATTGGTAGGCGGGAGCAATATCCCGGATAAAATCGAGAAAACGTGTCACTTCGTCATCAAAAACAGCGATATTTCCGGAAACCTGATAAGCCACGTGGACTTCATGCCCGTGCTCTGAAAGGCGCGCTAAGGTACCTCCCATTGAAATGACATCATCGTCGGGATGAGGACTGAAAACCACTACTCGCTTTGGATAAGGCGTTGCACGTTCCGGGCGGGTGCTATCATCGGCATTGGGTTTTCCGCCCGGCCATCCGGTGATGGTATGTTGCAAATCGTTAAATACTTTGATATTTATTTTATTAGCCGGGCCTATTTCAGCAATTAATTCACCTAAGCCGCTATCGTTGTAATCTCGTTCGGTTAACTTTAAAATGGGTTTATCCAAATTTTCGCATAACCAAAAAACCGCTCGGCGAATTAGTTTATTTGACCAGCGAACAGAGCCGGTTAGCCAAGGAGTCTTTATCCGGGTTAATTCGGATGCGGCGGATGTATCGAAAATAAACGAAGCATTCGGATGTTTTTGAAGAATCGATGCGGGCATCATTTCCGTTATGGGTCCTTCCACCATTTTGCTGACAATTTTTGATTTTCCTTCTCCCCAGGCCATCATGATGATGCGTTTCGAGCTCATTATGGTTTCTATACCCATTGTGATGCAATGGTTGGGTACATTTTCTTCGCCAAAGAAATTGCTTGCTGCACTCATACGGGTTGCATAGTCTAAGGTAATCAAACGTGTTTGAGAAATGAACATCGAACCGGGTTCATTCGCTCCGATCTGTCCACGACTGTCCAATCCCAACAATTGTAAATCGATCCCGCCGACATCTTTGATCAATTTTTCGTAATTTCGACAGAAAGTTGAAATTACCGATTTTTCTAAATCGCCCTGTATTAAGTGAATATTTTCAGGAAGAATGTCAACTTCATCAAACAAATATTCATGCAGATATTTGTAGCGGCTTTGCAGCTCGGTTTTAGCCAATGGATAATATTCGTCGATATTGAAAGCGATTACATTCTTAAAACTTAGTTTTTCATTTTTATGTAAATACGTTAAATATTCATAGATACCCACGGCGGTAGCTCCGGTAATAAATCCCAACACGCACATTTCATTTTTATCTGCTTTTTCTCGAATCAGTGAGGCTACTTGTTTGGCTACCAATTCTGAAGCGACTCCGGCATCCGAGAAAATGGATATCGGTACTTTTTCATATCGTTTTTCAAAGCTTTGCATAACTTGGCTAATTGTAATTATAAATAATAAATAATGATTATTCAACTCTTAACTATTTACATGAGCGGTGCAAAAAGACGCATGACCGATTCGAAGAATTTTTTCCATTTGGGTCTTTTAATCCATTCATCGTAACGGATTTCTTTACAGTGTTCCATATCTTGCAGAAAAATTTCTTTATTCTGTCGAGCAATAGACGGATCATATAAATAACAATTGATCTCAAAATTGGTTTCAAAACTTCTAAAATCCAAGTTAGCCGAACCGATTACCGACAACATATCGTCGGAAATCAATGTTTTGGCGTGTAGAAATTTACCTTGCATTTCATAGATTTTCATGCCGGCTTCCAATAAATCGGCGTAATACGATCGGGAAGCAGGATCTACATAGGATGAGTCGGATTTACCTGAAACCATTAAACGCACGTCGATACCACTGAGCGCCGCCGATTGCAAGGTTTGAAACAGAGCTTCATTGGGTAGAAAATAGGGCGTTTGCATATAAATATATTTTTTTGCGCCGATTATAATATTTACTGTCGCTAATAATAAATTATGATATAAATTGTAAGGCCCTCCCGTAGCAATTTGCATAAGATTTTGCGTATAATCTTTTGCTTCGGGGAAATAAATTTTATCATCTAATAAGGGTTCTCCCGAACTGTACCAATCAATCAAAAAGCATGCTTGCAATCCCAAGGCTCCTTGTCCTTGAATACGTAAATGCGTATCTCTCCATTTCGGATTAATGAAATAATTGTTGGAAATATTCATACCGCCGATATACGATGTAATTCCATCAATAACAATCACTTTCCGGTGATTTCGGTAATTTAGTTTTTCTCCGAATTTAACAAATTTGGCGTCCATCAATGAAGTAATGATCACTCCGCTCTTTTTCATCTCATTATAAAACTTTTTGGGTATCAACCAATTAGCAACTTTATCATAAATGAAACGAACCTCAACCCCTTCCGATGCTTTCTTCATTAACAAATCTCTGATGATTCGCCCCGTTAGGTCATTTTTAAAAATAAAGAATTCGATATGGATGTGGTGTTGTGCTTTTTGTATATCTTCCAATAAAATCTCAAACATTCGGGCGCCTTCTGTAATAATTTCTACTTGACTTCCTTGCAACACCGGCGAAAGATTGCTGTTTTTCAAAAGATCGATTAAACTTGCATATTCAGGTAATATTTTAACATTTCGATTAGGGCTTAGACTTTTAAAACTTAAATCTTTAATAGTTTGGAATTTTTTTTCTGAATAATGCCGCATGCGCCGCGTATCTTGTCCGAAAAAGTAATAGATAAGGAACCCGAATAAAGGAATAAAAATTAAAACCAACAGCCATGCTATCGTCTTAATCGGATTCCTGTTTTCGGAAATAATCACAATAACCGTACCTGCAATTAAAACGATATACAAAAGATACGCAATATTGTGTAACAAAGGAGACAAATAATCGATTAGGTCCGACATAGTGCCTTTGAGAATTTCCACGAGGCAAATATACAAATTTTAAGTGAAATATTATGAGAAGTGCCGGGAAAATAAAATGTTAATTCATTTAAGCGTAAACCTGAACAGACGTACCTATTGTTTAGTGTTTTTCTTCGGCGCGGTTTCGACGTTGATCAAGTATTTGTCGAGCGAATTGCTGTTCGGCTTGTTGGTACCGAAAAATTTTTGCGTATGAAATCACTTTGGAAAATTTTGTGATGTACTCTTCATCGAGCGCTATATCTTTATTTTTAAATTGGGCGGTTATGTTTACAATGTCTTTATATTCGTTTTCCGTATGGCTTTTCCCTTCTTTTTCACTTTTGATAAACTCAAACAAGGCTTTTCTCAATTGTTGATTTAAATCGATTTTTTTTTCTTGTAATTCGTTATATAATGGCCAAAAAGCCTTGGCTTCTTCTCCATTAAGTTCCATTGCTTTGGAAATAAATGCAATTCTTTTTTCCTTCAATTGTTCAAATTCTGCTCTTCTTCTATCTGAGGGTTGAGCGAAAATAAATATATTCATATTTGTTAACCCAAGTAAAAAAAGAAGGATCCACTTTTTTTTCATACGCGCATCATTTTTAAAAGGTGATAGGAAACACCCGGTATGTTCGTGTTCTTAGTTGTAATTTTCACATACGGGTTTTATGCTTTACCATATTCGTTGATTTCTAATTAGTATCTTCCGTATAATTTAAGTAAAAGGTATCGTCGTAGGCTAATCGTGCCAATCCGTCTTCATAATATTGATAATAATCATCAATATCGGAGGATGATGATGTTAAATTAAACCCTTCCGAAGCGTAGTTCTTTGATCCGAAAAAAGCAGGAGCGCCTGTAAATAAACGAAGCATCAAAGCGATTCCGGCAAACATGGCGGCCATATAAATCCAAGGACGTACCCGTTGCCGCCAATTCACAACGATCGAATGGTTCGGAGCGTGTTCAGGTAATTGCGACATAATACCATTCGTAAAGTTTTCAAAGTATCCTTCCGGTACTTTAAAAGGATTCGTCTTTGCAACATCATTTAACAGTATTTTTTTTTCGTCCATACTTATTTGTTTAAAATACTTCTTCTTTATTTATTGACAGTTGAGGAATAAAAAAGTTTAATCCCGATTTAAAAAATCCTCTATTTTTTTTACTGCATGGTGATAGGACGCTTTCAATGCGCCTACTGAAGTTCCTGTTATTTCAGACATTTCTTCGTAGGGTATTTCATCATAATACCGTAAATTAAACACAACCCGTTGTTTTTCGGGCAAAGATAAAATAGCTTTTTGCAGTTTCAATTGGAGGGCATCCCCATCAAAGTATTCGTCTCCTTCCAATTTTTCAATCAAAAACGTATCTGCTTCATCGATGGATATGTTGTTTTGAGCGTGTTGTTTATTCAGAAACGTCATCGATTCGTTGAAAGCAATTTTATACAACCAAGTTGAGATGCGAGATTCTCCTCTGAAAAAGCCGATATTTGCCCAAGCTTTTAAGAAAGTGTTTTGTAATAAATCATTAGCATCATCGTGCGAAACTACCATTTTTCGAATTTGATAGTATAATTTTTCGCTGTAATAAGAAACTACCTGTTCAAACGCTTTTTTCTGTAATTCAAGATCAGCGCTTCGCAATTGCTTCAGTATTTCTTCTTCGTTGTAAAATCGCATGTATTCTAATAATTCAGCTAATTCAGCAGCAAAAGTAACAAAAAACGGGATCTAATCTTTTAACAATTGAAGTAATTTTTCTTTCATCGGCTGAATTCCACTATATCCGGTCACTTTTTCCTTAATATTCCCGGCACGGTCAATAAAGAAATAGGTAGGGACACCCTCAATGCTAAAAGTTTTTCCAACAGTTTCCCATTGCTTTGCGGTAAGCCGAAAATGTTCGCCATGCAAATCGGGAATCATATTCTTCCATGTTTCCAAAGGAGAATTTTCACCGGCAACATACACATACACGATTCCTTTATTTTCCAATTCTTTTTTTAACGGCTTCATTTCTTCATTCGCAAATTTACACGGACCGCACCAGGTTGCCCAAATATCAATCAGGATGGGTTTTCCTCTGAATTTGGATATAATAAACGGGATTACATCTTTGTCGGCCACTTTTTCGATATCATGCTCCGTAAATCCCGTTTTATTTTTATTGGCTTCAATAAGTTGTTGTAATTCCTTATTTTTATTTTGAATAAACACTTGATAACCGGCAGGTAGCTGTTCGATCTGCGCCTCATCGACCAATTTGAAGTTTTTAATATTATCATTCAAGCTCATCACTTTCATAAAATCAAAAATAACTCCTTGATCGGTTCCTAAAGCTTTGCTCAAAACGGGTTGCATTTGATTCATTTGCCATTGATATACACATTCAGCCGTTCGATCGGTATACACTATCTGCGGATCATTCAGTGAAGAAAAATCTTTTATCACATTATAGAAATCATCCGGAATGTTGATTTTACGCGTATCATAATATTTTATCTTTGCCTCCCGGTCAGCTTGCAATTGATTGTTATATACATAAGCCTGATCGATCCATGAAGGAATTCTTAAAATATCATTGATGCAATACAATTCGAGGGTAGATTGCATAATTTGTTTACCGGCCGGACTAAAGTTAAGCGTATCCAAAACGGCTTTTTTTGAATTATGTTCGTTTAAAAAGAATGCTTTCAATTCCTCCGGCGTTTTGTTTCCTATAGTTTTAAGAAATGCATGAAATGAGTCGTAATCGGTGTAATGTTGTAAAGAAAATTTCGATTCCGCATGGGCTAATTCTTTGGAAATCGATGCCAAATAACCGCCGTAATAAACAGGTTCTCCCAATGAAGGTTTATCTTTGAGGAGAGGTGATTCGCGTCTTGTCGCTTCGGCAGGATTCAGAACGAGTAAAGTGGTTTCGCCCGGCGCTATAAAACACTGAGTCTGACAGTTCAGCCATTGAATGCCGGCAGGATGTGCGAAATAAGCGTCGATTTCTCCGGAAAAAGCGCCTTTTTCATCAACAGGGAGGGTAATCGGAACGTGAGGATATTCGAAAGGATAATCTACATTAACCGTTACTTCGGCAGGCATTCCCGGACGATAGTTCAAAATCCGGCCTTCGAGACGCGCTTTCCCTGTTTTGAATTCTACCGGAGGTAAACCGGCGGTTTTATCAATCGCTACATCCTTAAACCCTGATGGTAAATTCGTTTTTATTGATTTATTTGTTAATTGAATACCCCATAATTTCCATGCGCCTTTATAATCGCCTTCGGAAAAATCGATATAAGTTGCATTAGGCGTTACGGCAGGAAATGTCATTGTAAATGCTGTTTTTCCCGAATCGGGCATATAGAATTCCTTACCTAATTCAATACCGGCGGCTGATTGGATTGTATACCGGTTCCCCTGATCGTCCGTCAGAAAACTTTTCGGGTCAATCCTTATCCACTGACCCGCAGGATAAAAAGCCTTTATATACAGTACAGTAGCCGTATCGCTTCGTTCAATCTTATCTATTTCCAAAGTAGCCGTATTCCGGGCTATGACCGCCGGACGTTCCACAGTTCCTCGATTATTTACGCAACCTGACAAAAGCAATAAAAATAAAAAAAGTGTTCCAATCCATTGTTTCGTTTTCATAATGATAATAATTTTAAATGATAGGCATATTTTTTAATTGTTTATACAATTGCTTACAGTATGTAAGTTGCAAAGGTAACTCTTTTTTTTAGAAAATATAATTATCCTTGTCAAATGTATTGTATAAAATGAAAAGAGGTTCACAATTTCTTGCAAACCTCTTTACAAACTTCGCCCTTCGACTATGCTTAGGACTATGCACGCAGTGAACCTGCGATTACATCATTCCGCCCATTCCGCCGCCCATAGGTGGCATCGGAGGAGCCGGATTTTCTTCTTTTTTATCGGTAATTACACATTCGGTAGTCAGGAACATACCGGCAATGGAAGCGGCATATTCCAATGCGATGCGCGTTACTTTCGTCGGGTCGATGACGCCTGAGGCATATAGATTTTCGTAAACATCCGTGCGGGCATTGTAACCGAAATCGCCTTTACCTTCTTTTACTTTCTGAACGACCACAGCACCTTCTTTTCCGCCGTTTTCAACAATTTGACGAAGCGGTTCTTCGATCGCACGTTTCACGATTTCGATTCCGGTCGCTTCATCTTCGTTGTCGCCTTTCAGTTTATCTAAAGCGGGAATAGCGCGAACGTATGCCACACCGCCGCCTGCAACCGTACCTTCTTCGATGGCTGCTCGGGTTGCACTCAGGGCATCGCTGACGCGGTCTTTCTTTTCTTTCATTTCGACTTCCGAGGGTGCGCCTACGTAAAGCACGGCTACGCCTCCGGCTAATTTTGCCAAACGTTCCTGCAATTTTTCGCGATCGTAATCGGATGTTGTTGTTTCAATTTGAGATTTGATTTGACCTACCCGCGAAACAATTGCCTTTTTGTCGCCGGCGCCATTCACGATCACCGTATTATCTTTGTTTACAGATACTTTTTCGGCAGAACCCAACATATCCATGGTTGTGCCTTCCAGTTTTAAACCTTTTTCTTCGGAAACTACAACTCCTCCGGTTAAAACGGCAATGTCTTCCAACATTTCTTTGCGACGGTCGCCGAAGCCCGGAGCTTTTACTGCGCAAACTTTCAACGAGCCTCGCAAACGGTTTACAACCAAAGTCGCCAACGCTTCCGATTCGATATCTTCTGCAATAATCAATAATGGACGACCCGTTTGAACCGTTTGTTCAAGAATCGGGAGCATATCTTTCAGGACGGAGATTTTTTTGTCGTAAATGAGGATATACGGATTATCGAGTTCTGCTTCCATTTTTTCGGTATTCGTAACGAAATAAGCCGAAATATAGCCGCGGTCGAATTGCATCCCTTCTACTACATCAACATAAGTATCAATACCTTTGGATTCTTCTACGGTGATCACGCCTTCTTTTTTCACTTTTCGCATGGCTTCTGCAATCAAAGCGCCGATGGTTTCATCGCCGTTAGCCGAAATTTTTGCTACGTTTTCGATTTTACCGAAATCATCTCCAATTTCCTGCGATTGATTTTTTAGCGATTCAACAACTGCTGCAACCGCTTTGTCGATACCGCGTTTCAAATCCATCGGATTTGCTCCGGCGGTTACATTTTTCAAACCTACACTGATGATGGATTGTGCCAAAACCGTAGCGGTGGTGGTGCCGTCTCCGGCGTCATCGTTCGTTTTGGATGCTACTTCTTTTACCAATTGAGCACCCATGTTCTTGAACGGATCGGAAAGCTCAATGTCTTTTGCAACCGTAACGCCGTCTTTGGTGATTTGAGGCGCGCCGAATTTCTTATCGAGAATCACATTACGACCTTTGGGTCCTAAAGTTACTTTTACTGCATTTGCCAATTCATCGACTCCTTTTTTCAATAAGTCGCGGGCTTCCATTTCGAATTTAATCTCTTTTGCCATAATATTTTTATTTTTTTTAGATTATTGCTAAAATATCCGATTGACGCATGATAAGGTATTGTTCCCCGTTCCATTCGATTTCTGTTCCGGCATACTTACCGTAAAGTACATTTTCGCCCGGTTTTAAGACCATTTCTTCGTCTTTTGTTCCGTTACCAACCGCAATTACTGACCCTTTTAAAGGTTTTTCTTTTGCTGAATCGGGAATAATAATTCCACCAATTGTTTTTTCTTCCGCAGTTGCCGGTTTCACCAGCACTCTGTCTGCTAATGGTTTAATACTCATAGAATAAAAATTTATAATATTTATTTTTAATTAAATTATTATTTTTCGTCATTATTTGTATCATTCCCTCTGCGAAGATTATGCCAAAGTTAATGACTGACAATTTTACAGAGTTCGCCGGCAGTACATTGTATTTGTTCGCCGGTAGACATTTTTTTCACTGTCAGCTTTTCTGCCTTTCTCTCATTTTCTCCTGCCATAACGACAAAGGGGATGTGATTACTATCGGCGTATGAAAGTTGTTTTTTCAATTTATCAGCTTCCGGATAGATTTCGGACCGGATACCCTGTTTCCTTAATTGCAACAATACAGGAAATATGTAATTTTCCTCTTCTTCTCCGAAATTGATAAATAATACTTGCGTTTGTTGCGTTAAATTCTCCGGATACAGATTCAATTGATTGAGTACGTCGAAGATACGGTCAGCGCCAAAAGATATTCCTACGCCCGAGACGCCGGGCATTCCGAAAACTCCTGTCAAATTGTCGTATCGTCCGCCGCCGGTAATACTTCCTATTTCCACATCCAAGGCTTTTACTTCTAAAATAGCGCCGGTGTAATAATTCAACCCGCGCGCCAATGTCAAATCCAGTTCTAAAGCAGAAACAAGCGGCGCTAATTCAATCTTATCGAGGATGGTTTCGACTTCTTTGATTCCCGATAATCCGGTTTCTGAAGTTTGCAGAATGATTTTTAGCGTATTTAATTTCTCCCGATTGGAACCGGACAAGCCGATTATCGGCTGTAATTTCTCAATCGCTTCGCCGGCAATTCCTTTGGATGCCAATTCTTCGTTAATTTTTTCCAATCCGATTTTATCGAATTTATCGATAGCGACTGTAATATCTACGATTTTATTTGCTTCTCCGATGATTTCGGCAATGCCGGACAGTATTTTTCGGTTGTTGATTTTTATGCAAACGCGAATGCCGAAATGTTGATAAACATCATCCATCAATTGAATCAATTCGACTTCGTTCAAGAGTGAATCGGAACCGACCACGTCGGCGTCGCACTGGTAGAATTCGCGATAACGCCCTTTTTGCGGACGATCGGCGCGCCAAACCGGCTGTATCTGGTAGCGCCGGAACGGGAAAACGATTTCGTTGCGATGCATCACGACGTAACGGGCAAACGGGACAGTCAGATCGTAACGCAAACCTTTTTCACTGATTTTATTGATGATTCGAACCGGGTTTCTGAGAAGCAATTCTTCATCTGATGTTTTATTTAAGAAATCGCCTGAATTTAGAATCTTGAAAAGCAATTTATCTCCTTCTTCTCCATACTTTCCCAAAAGAGTAGAGAGGTTTTCGACCGCCGGCGTTTCGATGGGTTTGAACCCGTATAAGCGAAATACTTCTCGAATAGTATCAAAGATATAATTTCGTTTCGCCATTTCTTCCGGCGAAAAATCCCTTGTTCCTTGCGGAATGCTTGGTTTTTGTATCTGCATAAATTTTTACTACCTTTGCATTCAAATAGAATTGAAAGTTATGATAAAATTCCTGTTATTCATTATTTTATTTATTTTTGCTTTCGGGTTTTTATTCGGCTTTTCCTTTACAAGAGCGATTAGCCGGTTTCTTTTCGGCGCTCCGACCAGCACCCGTAAAACCTCTTCGAATCAGCAAAAAGCCAAACAGACGACCAAGAAATCAGACCCGACTCCTCCCCAAAAAATCATTATGCGCGACGAGGGCGAATACGTCGATTTTGAAGAAATCAAAGAATAACGGCTTCTATTCGTCTATGTAAATTTTATGCAAAAGTAGTAAAAAAAAACGATAACCGGGTGAAATATAATTTTGAGGTGCCGGGTAAATTTCTTATAATGCTATTTTTTAGACATCCATATCAAGGCTGTAAGCCTTATAATCAATAGCATAGGGCAACGCCCTATGAAACAAATGACGTACAAACAGCTAAGCCCCTACGGGGCGTAATCCTGTTAATCCCACAAATAC